>JACCDV010308206.1_pt1 | contig 26863 bp, 33 predicted proteins | sample 7446131 | NCBI WGS metagenome assembly JACCDV01 (sample SAMN15323448, study PRJNA562643) | freshwater metagenome | isolation source: river surface water | place: USA:Blue River Watershed | collected 2017-08-17 | reverse complement strand
GCCATTAACTTCATTGTATTTTTCTTGAAAAATGAGAATTTTCGCAGCAATTAGACTGTCTTCTGGAGACATATTAGAATGTTCTTTATATTCTTCATCGGTTAATCTTAAAACACTAGCACAATGGTTGATTGAATTATGAAAGCATTGAAAAAAATCACGATGTTCAAAAGCATAATACTGTTCCAATAAATTCATAAAATCATTAAATTCAACTTCAATTGTAACGATATTTTTACGTTTTTTCTCAATGATAACATCATTTAATTCATCAATAGGAATTAGATAAGCCCCATCTGCTTTTTCAACAAAAGTATTAATCGTTTCTTGCATTTGCTTATCTCTGATATTTTCAAAGGTTAGCAAACATTGTGATTCTAATTCTGCATAAGCTTTTTGATAATTATTCCATAACTTAATGTCTTTAGGTTTTGAAACACTACTAAAAATATTGACAAAAATATGGAAAAGATACGGATTGCTCTTAGCTAGATTTTCCATATCAATACCTTGATTTTTAATATTGGTATAAATATGAGCATTTGGGGAAAATTTTTCTTGTTTTTGAATATTTTTCCACTCTTTTAATGCACTTTGAACATTCTTAATCATTATTTTTCCTTATTAAATAGAAATAGTTAGATATTTTTAATAATTTATTTGTTTGTAGTCTTCAGGATATTTTTCCCAATCATTAACATCAAAATAAATAAGTAAACCAGGAAAACCTGCTGAAAAAAAGGTAACTGAATCGAACCAACTAAGTTGAGAGATTGAAAGCATATGCAATATCAGATAAAATACCGTCAAAAATTTGATCGACTTGATTTTTTTTAAAATTATTCATTTGCAATCCTTTTAGCGTTACTGATTATACTATATTGAGATTAAAATAGCTATTTTTTTTAGCTTAATATTGAAAAAAAGCGATAATTTTAATTAACTTTACCAAGAACAGCCGAAATGCACAGTTCTTTAGGTCGAGCATTCATAATGAGTTATTGAAATTTTAAAAATGATATATTGTTATATAAATACAACAAAAGTTAAAAAAAATAGCTAATAAAAAATCGTTTTAATGATATAATAAACATATCAAAACATTCAATCTTTTAATCAAAAGATAATATCATAGTTGAACATTATGAAAATCATTAATATTTTGAAATAAATGGATTAATATGACAAAACAAAAACCTAAATCATGTAGTTGTAATGCTTGTAAAAGAGGAAAGAGAACAAAGTCAGGCAAGGCAGTTTTAAAATATGCTGAAAAGACATATCGCCATCAAACAAAAATCAATCTTGTAAAAGGTCAAGAAAATATTTCTTTCTCTCCATATGGTAGCTATACAGACTAATCAATAATTGAATGAATTCACCTTTTTAAGAAATATATGAAAAAAACTTATCTTATTATTTTTACAATTATTTCAGCTTTACTTTTAACGGCTTGTTCAGGAGAACCATCCGAACAAGATATCAAAAAAGCATTACAACTTTCTATTAAAGAAAATAATGAAGCGATTAACAGTGAGAAAAATTCCATTCAAGTTATTACTAAAGATACATTTAAATCTGAAGAGAAAGATATAATTTTAAAAATTTTAGATGATATCACAAAAGACATTATTTATGAATTAGTTGATGTTAAAAAAATTGGCGAATGTGTATCAAATATTAAAGAGTATGAATGTGAATTTAAATTGACCGTCAAAAACTCAATAAAAACATCAATAAATATTAAGAAAATGAAATTTGTTCAGTTAGAAGATAAAGAATGGATTATCAAAAATTAGGAAATTATCATAGATAATCTAAAAGAAACAGAGCCAATCATGACTAAAAATGATTTGATTGAATTTTTAAAAAATAACCTAACTATTAATTTATCTACAGATACTGTAACAGTAGACCGTTGTTATGGTGATTATGAATCAGTAACAAAATTGACAATTTAATTATATCTTGGAGATACTCTTATTTCAAAAGAGTCTGAAATGATTTATTAATTGAAAAGTTATTGATTTTTTTCATCTGTTTGATGAATTTGATATGAAAGATATTTTGGAAAATTATTTAACAGAAAAAAACTTCAAATGTGATGATTGATTATTTAACTGCTAATAGATATGTTGTTACAGAAATTTGGTTAGAACAATTATCAAGGGTTTACTAATAATTTTTAATTAAATCAATGTATTGAATTTAATAAATGAACATATCATGATGAAAAGAGAATTTTTTACCAGATTCATGGTTCATATATTCTGTTTCTACTTTTTTTAAAAACTCTAATATACTTGTCTTTTCATTAAACATTAGGAAACTTGTTTTTTTTGTATCAATTATTTTCAAAAAATGATAGCCATTTTCTTTTAATATATGAATTATATTGTCATATTATCTTTCATTTTAATTTATTTTTTCTGTTGATTTTATTTTTAAAATTTTTTAATACTTCAATTAAACATTGATTTAAAATTTTTTTTTGTTCATCAATATCAGAACAATCAAAATGCTCTTGTATAAATTCTTTATCTATCATGACTTCACAAAATGATTCAAAATTACCTTCATTATTATCAATGCCATACTCTTGAAATAAATTGATATAGTCCTGATCTTTAGGGTCTAAAGATCCCCAATGTTGAATATCCTCTATTTCTTTTATTTCTGCATCGGCATCAATGATAAAATAAGATTCATCACCAATTTCAACCATACAAGCCACATGACCAATATGATATCCTTGATTAGCAAGAGCATCATTAAAACAAGCAAAATTCTCTTGTTTAGAATCAAAAAAAACTTCATTAATGATTAATGATGCTCTACCACAATATCCACCAAAACCATTAAATCCATTATTATTTGCATTATTGATAGTTGCACAACAAATATCAATAATGTCTTGTTCAGATAAATTCATTTCTAAAAGATTCATTTTATTTAATATTAAAAAACTATTTTATCATAAAATATTAGTTTGTCTAATCAGCTATATTTTTAATATTCAAACAAGAAATAATAATAAAGCAAATATTTAAATTTTATTTTTTTTTAATAATTCTTATTAGATAACTGATTATCAAGGAGCGTATAAAATCATTTGGTTATAATGAGAATTAATTTCATTTTTACTGAATTGTGTATGATTTTCTTTTTTCAATAAATGACTTAATAGCTGAACAGGAAAAGTAAAATTGATATAACTTTTAGTTTGAATCGATTTAAATATGTCTTTATTATCAATTGAATCTAAAATAGTAATTTAAATTGATGATTCTTCTTGTTCAAATATTAAAAAATATTTTTCATTGGAATAAACTCGTTCTTGATCAAAGATGTTTTAATGGAAATTGAAAAAAAGTTATACAAAAGAAGATGGAAAATTGAGACTATTTTTCAAAATATCAAACATAACTATTCTGAAAACAAACTCAATTTAACAGGTAAATATCATAAAACTATTAAAGGAGCTAAATTTTATTCTACTTTGATTCAATTTAATTGTTTTTCTTACAGTTGATTAGTTATTTGCATAACGATTTTTTTCTTGACATTTAAGAATTTAATCATAGATTGAATATGTATTTTTAAAGGATAAAAAAATATATGAAAAAATTAATTATTTCTACTTTAGCATTAAGTTTATTATCAAGTGTAGCAATGGCTGCACAAAAACAAAAATTAGCAGATTTGACAGCAGAGCAAATTGAAGCTTCTCAAAGAGTAGCGTTAGGTGATGTAGGATGTGAATTTAATGAAAAAGTCAGTATTACAAAAAATGAAAAAGAAGGATATTTTGACCTAAAGGCAAAAGGTAAGGTTTATACGTTAGCGCCTGTTTTAACAACCACTGGTGCAGTGAGATTAGAAAATGCAACAGATGGTATTGTATGGATTCAAATTGCTAATAAATCCATGTTAATGGATAGTAAGAAGCAAAAAAGAATCATTGATGATTGTAAATAAAAAAAAAGCGGCAAATGCCGCTTTTTTCAAAAGATTTCTTGAGGAAATTCTAAATAGATGGTTTGGTCAATGATTTTATATTTGGTATTAAACGTTCCCTTATTTTGAATAGGCTTGCAAAGATTCTTACGCCAGCCAATTTTGATAGCACCACCACGACGCTTGTAAATTGCATTTTCAATATCACTACCTTGAGAGGTAATTTTGAAAGCATTGTCCACTTCTGATTCAGTTTTAATGAGTGCAATACGACTCTTATCCATAGATGATAGAACACGAATACGGTCAGAGATTTCCCAATCCATTTTTTCAAGAATTTCTCGACTGAGCTTCACAACAAACTGGGGGTTTGCATGGTCTTTTGAATGAACCACTGAAACCATCATTGAATCACGAGAATTATTGGATTGATTGCGTTCTTCGCAAATGTCTTGATAGCCAAAACCGACAGCAACTTGTTCTTGATTATTCATAAATATTCCTTTGTTTGATAGTATGAAGATATTATATCATGATTGAGCAGCTTGTGTGCGTGCAAAATTGTAAAAAGATAAAAAACAACAAAGAAAAAGACTTGCTCTATATCAATATGAAAAATTTCATTTGACAAAATGAATGCCGATATTAGAATAGTAAAGGAGCAAAAAAATGAAAACATTAATGAAAGAAGTTTTAGCTTATAAAATTGTTGATTTACCTAATATCATCATGGGTGAGCATGAGTTTAATTATTTATCAATTGGAAGATATAAAAATCAAGATAATGATTCGATTGATGGCTGTAGATTTGAATATGAAAACAAAAACAAATCTTTAAAATTATCAATGTTTTATGCGATTGAAACAGATACGTTGATTTTTTTAAATGAAAATCATATCGATGATATCAACATTCCACAAGAATATTTTAAAAAAAATTTAAAATCCATTGTAAAAGAAAAAATTAAAGAAAATCAAAGTCATATTTTTCATTTTAAGAATATTGATATGATTGAAACAAAATTAATGGAATTATATAAGAATACACCATCTAATGTTTTTAATTATGAAGGCTATGATGTTGCTATACAAATGACAAAAGAATCAAATGGTCATTTATTTCTTTTGATGTATATGACGAAAGAAAAAGAAATAATGGTAAGTCTTGGTTTTGAAATTGGAGATGGGAAAGTGAAAATATATGAAAAATACTTTGAATTTTATGAAAAAATATCTTCTTATAGAAGAAATGAAATTTTAAAATACATTGATATAGAAAATTTTTTATTAGATATAGGTGAGACAAAAAAAATAAATCAAAGAATGAAACATTATGAATGAAAAATTAAACAAAAGTGTTGAATTAATTGTGAGCGATATGAAAGAGCATAAAATAAGCTCTTTACAAGACTTATATAAATATTGTCAAAATTTTTCTGAATTAAAAAAAGAAAAATATAATATTAAAGAAAAAAATATTTCAAAATGGTTTTTACCTGACTGTTTTGATGAACAAGATGTCATGATTGATGAACAAGATGTCATGAACAACATTCAGGATTTGATTCAATCCCATAACAGAACAATAGATGATTGGTCTGATTTAGAAGATAGCATAAGTAAGCCTTCTGTAACGATTAAAAGTTTTCAATTCAAAGAAATATTATTTAATAAAAAACATTTTAATCAGATTGTTAAAGATTTAAATTTAAATTTAAAATTCAATGAATTTGTCGATTATTTTATAGAAAAAAATATAAAAGATTTAAATTTTGATAGAAAGTCTTTACCTATGAATGATATTTTTTTAATTCATTTTAATAAAGAATTTAAAAAAACTGAAAAATTAAAATTATCTTTTATGTATCACATGATAAAAGAAGAAATTTTGGATGAAAAAATAGCTTTTTTGAGTTTATCAAAAAGTATAGAAAAAGGAATTCTAGAAAAAAATTTAATTGATTGGTCTTTAAAAAATACAGAAAATCATATCAGTAAAATTGTACAATTTATCATGTTGGTAAACGTATTTAGCGCAAATTATTTTGTTGAGAAAGAAGGTTTTTGGAATTTATTAAAGAAAAACTTAGATGTTTCAGAAATTGAAAAAAAATACAATATATATTTAGATTTTAAAGAATGTTCTATAGAAAATAAAGAAAATTATATTTTATTAAAACATAAAGATTTAACAAAAAATGATATCAATGAAATAGTGACTATCATCAATGATACCATTGAAGAAAATGATTTTTTTATGAGTAAAGAAAAGAAAAAGCCACATATTAATTACAATAAAAAAAGTTTTATTATTTTTTTTGATGAACATAAACAACATAGACAAGATTTATATTTTAATATTTTTAAACAATACATAAAACATGATATAAATAAATTAAATTTAGAAGAAAAAATTTTAATCATTAAAAATAAGATTGATGAATATAAGATTTTAAATGAAATAAAGATGAATGAATCATATCAAGAAAATAATAAACCAGTGATAAAATTATAATGAAAAAAATACCAACCGTTTTTAAGCAAGATGATATTTCGCGTTTAGCAATTGAAGAAATAAATCAAGAATGCTCTTGGATTTTTGATGATGATGTGATTGCAACTTTAAAGCTAGATGGAATGCCATGTATGGTGAAAGATAAAATCATTTATAAAAGATGTGACAAGAGATTAAAGCCTGAGTTTGTCAAGCATTTAAGAGCCAATAAAGACTTTAAAGTCAAAGAGCATATGTTCACACAATTACCAGAAGGAGCAATTCCTTGTGATGAAATGCCAGATTCTATTACATATCATCATCCACATTGGATAAAAATTGATAAAAGAAATACAGATGATAAATACTTTTTTGAAGCGTTAGAAAATTTTCAAGGAAAATTAAGAGATGGTACTTATGAAATGATTGGAGAAAAATCAAACAGAAATCCATATGGCATGACTGGTCATATGATGGTCCCACATGGAGAAACAGTTTTAGATATAAAAGATAAAAGTTTTGAAGGATTGAAAGTTTTTTTAGAAACACTGGATGGAGAGGGAGTTGTTTTTCACCAGCAAAGCACTGGAAAAATGGCAAAATGTAGAAAAAAAGATTTTAATATCAGTTGGTCTGTTGCAGACACTCGTGATAATAGACAAAAAATGAAAATGAGGTAATAGATGAACACAATAAATAATATCGTTGATTTATTTTTAGAAGAAAAAAAGGAGATGAATTTGGAAAATATCATGAATTTTCTAAATAAAAAAGTTTGGATGACAATCATCCCTGACTTATATGATGAGAATAATCAATTGATTGATTTGGGTAAAAAATCTTTTGAATATATTCTTCAACCTTCAGATATTTTATTAAAAGAAAAATCATTTAATTTATTTATGAATCAATTAAATGGAACAATAAAATTCAAAGATTTTTCAAAAGAAGTGATAAATAGAGAGCTTGATCGTTTAAAAATTGAACAAGATCATGGAAAAATTATCAACGAGGAAAGAATATTAGAGGGGGGGATTCAGTTAGATAAATTAAAAAATTTTCAATTCTCACAAGATGCTATCATCTTAGTCAAAGATGATAAAAACCACTTGATAAATCGCTTAAAAAGATTAAGGTACGAGCCTTTAGAACAATTAAATAATTTAATTATCAATCAATATGAAAAAAATGAAGTTGATGGTATTGAAAACTTGATGTATCAAGCTATTTTATGTCAGTATGCATTCAACGATAAAAATAATGTACAACAGAGAAAAAAAACATATGATTTTCTGAAAAGACGTTTTGATATTTCAGAAATAGAAAAAAACTATGTCATAGATTTTTTAGATGGCTTAGAAGTAAAGAATAACTATATTCGTTTTCCAATCTTGAATAAAGAGCATGTGATGGATATGATGGAATTTCTTGGAGAAAGCTCTTCTCTATTAAAAGCTAAAACCAGAACACCATCTCTATTGATTGAAGGAAAAATTGCAACTATTTTATTCATTGATGAAGTTTTGGATAAAAAAAACGAATATATTTTTGTTATCGAAAATTATTTACCAACGTTAATCAGTAAAAAAGATTGTGAGATTGAGGCAATAAAAAAACTACGAGATTTTTATCATGTTAATCAGTCAATTGAATATCAGGATGGTGCGATAAAAAAAGCAGCCAAGATATAAAAAAAAGCTCTTTAAAAGAGCTTTTTTTTGATTGAACATTATGCTAATGAATAACTATTGAGTAATGAAACCACATTGAACTCCCATGCATAAGTCAATACATCAGAAGTTTGAACAAGATTGGAGCGAACCTTTCGAGCAGTTTCATAATAGAATTCAGGCACAACAATAGAAACAGCCGTTAAAGCACCATTGAGAGACTGCTCATCTTCATGAAATTTTGCAAAAGGCATCATCATCCCACCCTTCGCACAATCTTCAAGGGTTGTATAAATGTTTTGTAGGCTGGCTTGATTACCACCATTTAGCACAACCACAGTTTTGTGATTCTTTGCCCAATCAACGTACATATCGTAGCCTTTTTCTTTTGAAAGGAGAGATAGCTCTACGTTGGCATGACCACTTTGAATGCCTCGTTGAATATCAGAAAGATAATAATTAACAAATGAATAGCAACGCATAGATGTTCCTTGTTTAAATAAAAGTTGATTATAAGAAAAAAAATCTAGCTTGTCTGTTGTTTTTTTAACAATAAGCATAAAATAATTTTAGGAATAACAATCTAGCAGTAAAATATATTTTTTGTAAAATGATTGAAAAAAAAATATTAAATAAAGATTTACAATATCCATTGGTGATTCATGTTGAAAACATAGATGGACCTGATATTTTCTTTGGTGTTTTTGGAAAAAATGAAGGAGATTATTATGATATTTTTCAATGGAAAAGTAAAAATATAATTTAAAGAATATCATGTTTAGCGATAAATATGAAAAATAAATAGATATTTTTCAATGACGTAAATTTTTCAAAATATCAAAAAATGGCAAACTATAAAAAAATCTTGTGTTTATTTTTCACAGCTAAACTCACTTATTATGAAATAAAATTTGCAATAATTATCAAATAATGATAGAATAAATTCTTTAAGGAAAAATCATGACAACCAAGTTTTATATCCCCCCAAAGATTCATATTGGATTTCAAAATAGAAAAGATACATATACTGGTAAGTTAGCATTTATCACGTACATAGATGAAAAAGGTCTTTTTAGGCAAGAAAATGCATGGAACGGCTGGAGAGATAAAAAAATTGCTCCCATAGAATTGGATAACGTCCCAAGCCGTTTCATTTTTAATAAAGATGTCAAAAGAAGTGGACATTGGAGTGATGTAACGAAGGTAAGAATTTATGATTCAAGAGATTTTGAGTTTGAAATCGATGTCTCTAATATGATGCAAATTCTCATGTACTCAGATATTTCTAAAAGAGATATCGTTCAAGAATGTGTATTTGCATGGAATGGTAAAAATCTTGTTTTATTACCAACTAATTCAGAACAATATCTTGAATCTTTGGAAAATACAAAAAAAGTAAATACTAAGTTTTCTTTGAAAGATATTGTCGTAGGACAAACCTATTCTACAAAAAACAACAACAATGTGATTTATTTAGGACACTTTGAATGGGCTAAACACAGTTACATGACAGACAGTATGCAAAGCGTTGGAAAGAAACATATTTTTTATGTCGAAGATAAATATATAAAAGGCTATTTTCCTCTTGATGCAAAAAATTTGGTTGAAGCAATCAATTTAGAAACACATCAAGATTTTGGCAAACATCTGGAGAAATTAAAACTTTCTAAAAACATGGAAAAAGCTGGTAAATTGATGATTGAAAAAGGTTTTGATAAAAAAGGATTTATAAAATCAAGTGATAATGTTTATAAAGTTATTATCAATCATAATCATTTCGAGGTCATCCGTTGTGAAATTAAAATAAAAGATGATAAACCTGTGCTTACTCAAAATCAAAATAGATGGAATAATTATGAGAGAGTATTGAGAGAGAAAAAAATAAATGTAAAGGATATGGTTGCTGTAAAGCAATATTTTGAAAGTATTGGTTGTGGTCAACTTTATTATGAAAATAAAGAAGGTGTGAAGATGAGTGTTTTATAAAAAAAAAGAGCAATTGCTCTTTTTTTTATTGGCATCATATTGAATACATCTACAAGCACATCAAATTTTTTAATCGGAAGAAAATTAAAAGTATGATTTTGAATAGATTTTGTTTAACGCAATGATTATGGTATGGAAAAAATCAATGTAACACAAATTGCAATCATCAGATTGCATTCTTTTATTTATTTGATAAAATCAAATCATCAATTCAAATAGGTTTATATGCAAGAAAAGAAGTATGTATAAGAAGAATTTTAAAAAGGAAGATGTTGAAAATAATCAAATTTATGCAGAAAAAATTTTAACATTAGATGAATTCACGATTAATAAAATATCACAATATCCTAAGATTTATTTAAAATACTCATTTGAACAATCCCAATTAGCAATTCTAAATCAAGTATTAAATGTGATTGGTTCGGGTAGTGACGATTTTGAAAAATACATCATTGGAAAAACTACAGCAGATGATAATATTGAAAAATTTTTTGGAGAATCAAAAGTCTTTGAAAAAAAAGAAAATGGAGAATATGTCATTTCATTGATTGAAGATGAAGATTCAGTGGTAATAAAAAAAGATAAAATTTGGAAATTAAATCCTTATCCTAATTTTTAAAAAAAATATTCTGTTGTTCATTCTGATATATTGAAAGGCGTGGATAAATCATGGAAAGACGGCGCAGTTCAATTTTACCAAGAGTGTCAAGAATTTTTCAAAGATTCACAAAAAATAAAAAACTATAGTTACTATTTTAATTCAGAGTATTTATCTCCTAAAAATCAGAATTTAATTAAGCAATTAAAAGAAAAGTTTTCTTCCATGAGTGTTGAAAAAATATCCAAAGATTATGAATTTGAATTTAAAGGTAGTCAAAAAAATGAACAAGATATTGCCAAATTTTTGGAAGGTATTTGGTTAAAAGAAAAAAAGAGAATTGAAGAGTTTTTAGAAGAAACGCTTGAGATGTTACAAAATGATTTAAATATAAATTTTTATAAAAAACAGAAGGTTTATTCATGAATAATGATGAAATATATGAATGGATGTGGAAAAATTTAATAAATCCGACATTTGAGGTTTTAGATGATGGAAATATTGTTATTCTGGATGATATGATTTTAAAAGAATCTTTTTATAAAGAAATAAAAAATATTACTTTTAAAATCATAGAGGTCAAAGGAGATATTATAGCGAATGAATGTCAATTAGAAGACTTGAATTGGTTGCCGAAAATGATTGGTGGTAGTTTACTAGCAAGCAATAATTTGATTCAAGAATTTAAGTGCGAGTCAAAAATCGGATACTCCATCTATTTGAGGAATAATAAAATACGACATCTTGAAATTGAAAATGTGGGATCTAATTTAGATATATCCAACAATCCAATTGAATTTTTGAAAATAGGTTATGTCAAAAATAACTTTAAGTTCAGAAACACAAAAATATATGACATAGAGGAAATGCCTATTGCAGAACGATATATAGGAATACAGCAAATTAAAGATATAGCAAAATATATCAAAAAGTGCAGTGATAGTCAAAAAAAAATTGAAAGTGTGCTTATTAAAAACATCAAAAGTTTAATGGAAACAGATGATGAGCTTAACTATCATGATTTTAGAATGTATCAAAATATTTATGAAAAAGACAAAATATATGAAATATTAGATAAAAATTTAGAAGAAAAATTTAAAAAACCAAAATTATAAATGTTGTATTTTTGATGATATTCAAAAAAACATATTCAATCATGATATAATCAATTAAGAGCAATAAATAAAGGTATATCATGAACATTGAAAAAATTTCTATTATTTGTGAAAATTTCTTGAAAGCACATCTCAATGATGATATTTTTACTCAAATTGAAAAGATGTCAGTAGAAGAATTTGAAGATTTTCAGTCTACATTGCATATGCAAGCTAATGAAGAAGTGACTGTTCATATTCGTGAATTTGTGAAGGAAATTCGAGGAGATTACGATTTTGATTCTGATCAAGAAGATCCTCTAGATGCGAAAAACATGAGAAAGCATGTCAAAACATTGCACGATGAAGTATCAAGGCTTTTTAATGAATATTTTTATAATCAAGAGGTTGTTAAAGAACAAATTGAAAAGAAGCGTTTATTTCATGAAAATTTAGCAAAAAATTTATCTTTACAGGTTCAAATCAATGGTCAAAAATACATCGCAGAAGATGTCATTGATGTTTTTTGGTCTGGCTGGGAATGTGATGATAAAGCTTGGTTGGTGAAAATTGATGATGAATATAAAATCGTCAATTCGAATCATGGTGAGCATCAAATCACTGATAAAAACTTCCTTGAAAACAAGATAAAAGAGTATGAAGAGGCGATTGCAAATACAAGAAGAATTTTAAATAAATTAACATAAGAAAAAAGCGAGAAATTTTCTCGCTTTTTTTATAGTACTCAACATATAATTAATGATTCATAGATGAATAAAAAGCCCATATCATAATTGGTAGTGAAAAAGATAAATATAGCAATTTTTTATATATAAATCCAACTGGAAATATTTTCCAAGATAAAAAACATTGAAAAAATATACCAATATGTTTAATGTAAATAATAAAAATTTACATGCATTCAAGAATAAATAAGCAACCTATTGGAAAAAATATATTGATAATTTTTTAATATTATTTCGTCAATTTAATAAATGTATGATTACTGAAATGATATCATATAATAAATATGTTTATTTTAAATAAATCCTTGATTAATTTTGATTAATTGATAGAATTTTATGACCTTAGGAGAAAAAATGTCATTCATAAAAATCAGAGAAGAAAATTCAATTGATAATCAATTTTTAATTCAAGAATTTAAAGAAGATTTAACAGGTATGGTTCATGTTCACATTAAAAAATATGAACAAACAAATGAAGAAAACGCAATGTCATTTTATTTCAATACATTACCAGATAATTCAAAAGGAGTTGCGCATATTCTTGAGCATTGTGTTTTAGCAGGTAGTGAAAAATATCCATTAAAAGATCCATTTTTCATGTTATCTAGAAATAGTATGAATACATTCATGAATGCAATGACTGGTCCAGATAGTACCATATATTTATTTGGCTCTAAATTAGAAAAAGATTTTAAAAACATCATGTCGATTTATCAAGATGCTATTTTTTTCCCATTGTTAAGAAAAACAACATTCACTCAAGAAGGTTTCAGACTACAATTGGATGAAAAAAATCAGTTGAGTTTTCAAGGTGTTGTATACAATGAAATGAAGGGGGCATATTCTCAGTCTGCTCAATCAAGAGATATATTTAAAGCATTAACTGATAATTTAGTGCCTGATTCTATTTATAATCATTCCTCTGGAGGTCATCCTCAAGATATACCGTTTGTTACCCATCAAGAGATGGTTAATTTTCATGGAAAATATTATCAGCCATCTAATTGCAAGGTTGTTACTTTTGGATCTGTCCAAGCTGAGTACTATCATGAACAGTTACAGGAGGTCATTAATCAATTAAAAGAAAACAATAAATTATCTTTTAAAAGTTATCATGAAGAAAGTTTATTTATAAAAGACACGAAAGAAAATCATGATATTGTGCATTTTGATTTTTCAGCAGAAGAAAAGCAAAAGAAACAAATATTTTTAGCTTATTTTTCTGATAATAAAGAAAATAGTATCAAAAAAGATATTGAGAAAAATATTTTATTAAAATATTTATTAGATGATCATAACTCATTTTTATCAAAAAGAATAAATCAAGACTTTGAAGATGGCGTCATCGGTCCTTATAATTTTACATATGATTTAAGAAAAAAAGATATCATCATCATAAATATTCAACAAATAGAATCAGAAGAAGAGAAAAACATGTCTTATTTAATCAAATTAATTGATGACATGGGCTATGATTATGAGCATGATCATAAAAAACTAGAGTCTTTGATAAATAACATGGAGCTTTCCATGCGAAGAAAAAATTATGGGACAAAGGGAGAGGGTGTTTCAATATTATTAAAAGCAGATAATATTTTATTGCAAGAAGGTGGAGGATTTATATTTGATATTTTAAACAAAAGAAAAATATTAGAAGAAGTCAGAGAGGAAGCATTTAACGACAAAAAATATATTCAAAAACTGGTGAAAAAGTATTTAAATAAGAGTCATTGTTTAAAAATGATTGGTCAACCTAATTTAGAGCTAAAAAATGCCAATACATTAAAAGAAAAAGAATATATCGATATTTTGCAAAAAGAATTAACTTTAGAAAAAATCAATAAGATACATCAGATTAATGAAGATATGAAGATGCATCAGAATCAAAAAGAAGATATTTCTATTTTACCTCAATTAAAAATTGAAGATATTCAATTTCAGAAAGAAAGACGAGATTTAATCATTAAAGACAATAAGTACTTTGCAAAGACCAATACAAATGGAATCAATACATTATCATATATGGTGCAATTACCTGAGATGAATAATGAAGAAAAAGCATTGTATAATATATTGCCACACATCAATCATTTTTTTGGCACTGAACGTTTTACATCAAATGAAATAGGCGATGTGTTGTCACAAAAGGGGTTAAAACTGACTCATTCAAATTCTTTTTATAGTCAGAATAAAAAATCCACCTATCAAGCGTATTTGGTAGCTACAATTGAATTCTTAGACAGTAGTAAAGATGATGTGACAAGGTATATCCCTGAAATATTGTTAAATCAGAATTTTTTTGATAAAGAAAAAATGGAAATTGCTATAGATGGGTTTAAAAACGATTGGATACAATCTCAAGAGGATATTTTTCATTCCATGATAAAAAATGCAGTGAAAATCAATGATGTTTCATCATTATATGATTATCAGTTGAATAATCATCGTGTGATTGAGTTAACAAATAGTTTATTACAAGAAGATCAAGATATATTAATGAAAAAATTTCAATCTTTATTTAATAAAATTTATAGATCTGAAAATATAACCAAAATACTATTTGTTGGAGAAAAAGATGGTATGGAAATCATGGAAGATTTTGAAAAAAAATGTAAGGAATTCAAGCCACTGGTCGAAAAAAATGGCTCGTTCTTATTAAATAAAGAAGAGTTGGTAAAAAAGATAGTTGTTTCAGACAGCCAAGTCAATTACGTTTATTATCATATTCCATTTCAAAAAGGTTTAGATACCATAAGATATCATCAAATGGAATTAGAAGAAAAAGCAGCTATTCAGGTTTTAACATCATTAATCAATAATCAATATGCTCATCCAATGATTCGAGAAAAGGGAGGGGCATATGGTGGAAGTGCTTATTTCTGTAGCACAGGAGTCATGTTAAGCTCTTATAGAGACCCTCATCTTCAACAAACAATCGAGGTTTGTGCTGATATGAATCAATGGTTTGAAACAATTAAAAAAACTGATTTTTTTGAAGAGTATTTTAATGAGGCTAAAATTAATACGATTAAAAAAGTAGACCCTTTATCCAATGATATCATGTTATTCAATAATGCATTCATGATGCAGCAACAAGATGTTAATATAGAAGATTTATGGAATATAAAAGAATTTATTAAAAATATGACAATTGAAAAAGTGTTAGAGGTTTTTGATAAATATATCAAAGATGGTATGTTAAGAGCTGAAAAAGCAGCTTTCATATCATTGCATGAATATGAAAAATCAAAACAATATATTCATGAACATTTTGATAGCAATGAAATCATTGATATATCATCAAAAAATATCCAGAAAGCAATGAAAAAACAACGATAAGAAAAAGGAGCGATAGCTCTTTTTTGATGATATTAAAAATATGGTGGGGAAAAAATAATGAATCTTTTGAAACATTCAGAAAAAGAAAAAAATTATTTTTCAAATGATAAAGAAGGTATTTTAAGATGGTTAGAAAAATATGATCATTGTTATCAATATAATATAAAAAATAATTCTTATGAATTGATTGATATTCATGATGTGATGAATCAAAATTTATTAGAAGAAATAATTAAAAGAGATAACTTACATTCAGATTATTTTGAAAAATTAAAATCACAAGGTCATCAATACATTGTCAATGTTAACGGTAATTGCAATATATCTTTGAGATCATTAAAAAAAATCCTCATTCAATTTTATCATATCAATGGTTATTTTAGTTGTGTTCATAATCAATTAACTTCTTTAAAGGGCTGTCCTCAAATAGTGAATGATCATTTTGATTGTTCTCTTAATCAATTAACCTCATTAAAATATGGTCCTCAATCTATAGGTGGTAATTTTTATTGTGCTCATAATCAACTGACTTCATTAAAGGGTTGTCCTCAACATGTTCAGGGAAGTTTTTCTTGTTCTCATAATGTATTAAACTCATTAGAATATAGTCCTCAAATTATCGGCAATGGGTTTTATTGTCAAAATAATCAATTAACATCATTAAAATATAGTCCTCAAATTATCGGTAATAATTTTATTTGTTCTAATAACCAATTAACATCATTAGAGTATTTTCCTGAAATTGTTCAACAAGAAGTTTATTTAGATGATAATACACAATTATTAAAATATAAAAGTCAATCCAATGAGTCCCGTATTCAAAATATGTCTGATGATAAATTTTTACAAGAATTAGATTTTAAATTTTGGCAACAATTTCATTTACAAGAAAAAGCAATAAAAGAAAATAATCAAATTATTTCTACTTTAGATAATAAATATAAAAAAAGTACAAAAAATATGAAAATATAAAAAAATATATAAAATTTTAAATAAAGAACAATTATTAAATTAAAAATATTTTCCCTCTAAAATTAATGAACAAAGCAAGAAACATTTTACCAATACATTATATAAAAAAATCATTGAGTGGTTAAATTTGTATAAAATTGATATACTCACCTTTTTTATGATTTATCTTGCTTGATATTTTTCTTGACTTTCAATTCGTTGTATGTCTTTTAGATATTTTCTAGAAAGTAAATGTGCACGATTAAATTTATCAGAGTTTGCAAAAGTGACACATTGGAATTTGTTAATCAATAAACAATTTTTCTTGATATAGAAGTTTTTTTGACTGGTAAACCAAGGCGAAGCTGATTAATTTTAGTACATAATGTGCTATCATCTGAAAAAATAACAATCTCTTCCAGTTTCATTTGTAATACTAATGAAACTGCTTTATTAATTTCAAAGTTTTAATGATGTTCAAGTGAATGAGAAAATTCAGCAATAACGATATTTTTATAATAGAACCACCAATACTGATATATGAAGAATAAGAGCCGTCACAATAAATATGAAAAAAGCTCATATTGAAATCTTGTTTAGATATAAAAGCAACTTATGAAAATTGTCCAGATATTGATGTCGATGGATTTCATTATGAAACTTTGAAGATTCCAGATGTTTGCACATATGAATCATTATGTATTAAAAATTTTGATGAAAAATCTTTATTTTTTTAAGGAAAGTCATGAAAAAAAGCTAAAAGATTGAAAAAATTCAACATCATTTAGGTATTGACTATAAAAATTGGAAAGGACTAAATAAATATAAAGAGCAATATATCATTTGCCGAGAATGTAAGTAAAAAGATATGGTATTGGTTATTGCAGAAAAAAATGGAAACCTTCATCTACATGAAATTAAAAGAGAAAAGATGAACCATAAAATAATCGTTGATTATTCGCAATCAGATGTCATTAATTTTATAGTTGATTCTGGAACGATGATAGATTTGAACAATCAAGATGGCTGTAAAAAGAGTGATTAGATTGTTTTTTTAATTCAATACACCAGAAGATGATTATGACTGATTCAAATGGATATCATTTAATTGTAAACTGTAAAAATATCAAGAATATTTATATTCTTGGTTTGGATGGTTATGATAAAGGATTTATAATACCAGTAGAGGTGTTTCATAACTCTGAGGTAATAGATATTAAAAAAAAGCCTTATGGCTTTTTTTTATTTTGTTGTTGAAAAAAATAATCATGAATAGATTGAGCTACTTTTGAAATATCACAACAGTAAGCACCAGCACTGTTAAATCCTTGAACTTCCATGATATAAAGGTTATTTGCTGACATACAAACATCAATGATATAAGCTGGTAACGGATTCCATTTATCAATCACTTTTTTGCCAAAGTCAATGACTTCTTGAGGAGCACCTTCTTGTTTAAAGAATTTGCCATTTTTATGGTATTGAGATGCTGTTATGATTTCAGAGTTAACAACAAAAAGACGCCATTCTGCTCGAATTTTGTAAGGTTTACCAACAACAATTGGAGTGTCTTGCTCAACTCCTGCAAACAAGCCTTTTTTTGCCTCTTGACACCAATCGAAAAATTCATTCACATCAACAACTCGACCTGGAATAGATTTATTATCATGTTGAGACCTTACAAAAACCATATGATCTTCTGATAAATAAGATATGTTAGACAAAGAGAAATCTCCAACAGTTGTCATAATGGTATTGTCTGAAGAATTCAATAACATATCTCCATAATGTTGAGTCCAGTTTTGATAAGTAAAAACTTCAAGATCGCCAAAAACCCCATGTTTTAAAACATCATTTTTTAAACATGCTTGAATAAAGGAAATGGAGCCATAGACTACGAATGGTTTTTCGACATGTACAACTGGTAAATCTTCAGAAAAAGGAATGTGTTGTATTTCAAATGGTTTTTCGACATGTACAACTGGTAAATCTTCAGAAAAAGGAATGTGTTGTATTTCAATGACTTCATTGCCTGTAGCTTTAACACTTTCAATATAAGATTGAATGTCAGAAGCAGCTCCCATATTATTTTGAATAATCCAAGTTGTTTTTTTCATTTTTTTATGATGTAAGCAATCATATTAATTAATATTTTAAAATCTGTCAATAAAGATAATGATTATAAATCAGATTAAAGTTAAAAAATTTTTAAAAAAAAGCAGAAATGCAATCATGATAAAAAAATGTCTTTATTGATCAGAATAAGCATTTATAATTTTTTTATTTTTATAGGCTCTTCTGATACAGAAGAGCCTATTGATTTCATGATTTTATATTGAGCATAAACATTGCAAATATTTTCATAAGAATTACTTTTATTTAATTGTTCAAGATTTTCTAAAAAAATTTTAATCATATATAAGAATTCTTTCTTATTATTTTGAAAATCAAATGTTTTTGAAACAAATAGATATTTTGTTTTTCTATCATAATGATCAACAGCAATATGGTCATTAATTAAACCAGCGTTTTTAAGATGTTCAAAATAATTAGATAATTTATGTTCAAAATAATTGATTTCTTTCCCATTATTAAATTGAGAAATATCTTTTTTACTTAAATGTACAACCAAAGAAAAAGAAGTGTCTATGTCTTTATAAAATGAGAAAATTTTATGGATGTCAGGATGCGTCATGATACTGGGTTGATTTTTTGAAATTTCTTCAGCAAATGCATATAAATCTTTAGTGTTTAAACGATTAAAGATAGGTTGAAATAATTTCAAATGAGTGATATTTTTAATTAATTTTGACAGTTTTATATGATCAATATCAGATAATGATGAAAAGATGGGCTTGAGTTTTTTTGATAAAGAAAAATCTTTTTCAATTAAGTCTAGGACGTGATTTCCATCATAAGATTCAAGCTCAACATCTAAATTTAAAAATAAATCGATTTTTTGATCATTATTTAAATTCAAATCGTGTATGATTATATTGAAATTCTTTAAAGGAAACAATTGGAACTCTGAAATATTTATATCATTTGTAAATGTTAAATAAATTTGATTATGCTGTCCTGTTGTTAATTTATAACCAATTCCATGTTTATCAGAAAAACTCTTTAATGTTTTTATACTATTTGTATTGAGTGGAAAATATCTCATATGCTCTTTCGCTTCATTTAATATTTTAACATTTTTGAATCAATAATCAATATTTTTGGTTAACTATTTATGCCAAAATTTACATTTTTGGAATTAAAAAACAATTCGTTGAATTATTTGCATTTTAAATGAATATTATTTAATTGATAATGAGCTTTGTTTTAGTATTTTTGTAAAAAAGCAACAGACAAATTCAGAAAATCATATATAATCACAACATCAAAACTTTTTAAAGGAAACAACATGTCAGTTAATCTCTCTAAGTCACAAAAAATTTCTTTCGCTAAGAAGTCACAGGGTCTTCAACAAGTTTTCGTGGGTCTTGGTTGGAAGCCTGCTCAAGCAAGTAGTGGTTTTTTCAAGAGCATGTTTAGCACGCCTGATGCAATTGATCTGGACGCTTCATGTATTGTCTTTGACGCCCAAAAGAATGTGATTGATACAGTCTGGTTCCGTCAACTGCGTAATTCAAATAACTCTATTGTGCACACTGGCGACAATCGTACTGGCGAAGGTGATGGTGATGATGAAGTCATCAAGCTAGACCTCTCAAAACTTCCTGAAAATGCTGCTCAATTGGTCTTCGTGATCAACAGCTTCACGGGTCAAACGTTTGATAAGGTGGGTAATGCTTATTGCCGACTTGTTGATCAAGTCACAGGAAAAGAAATCGCTCAATATAAGCTCACTGGAGAAGGTAAGCATACAGCCCAAATCATGGCTCGCCTCTATATTGAAAATGGTGAGTGGATGATGCAAGCCCTTGGTGAACCTGCTAATGCACAAGTAGTCAGTCAGCTTGAAAGTGCAGTACGTCGTTTTATTTAATCAAGATAGTAATCAATAAAAAAAGACCTTAGGGTCTTTTTTTTATTGATTTTTGGATAGAATTAATTATAATAAAAATAAAAAATTATGGACCATCAAATCATTCAGTTAATTGAAGAAAAAATTCAATCACATCCAGATTATCAAAAATGGCAAAAAAAAGAAAAATCATTCTTTAATGGATTTAATTTTTTAAAAAAACAAGATTTAATTGATAAACAAATGTCTCAATTAACTCATGTAGGAATCAATAGTTTATCAAGTAGTTCACAAATTGTTCATGATATGACTGCTCAAAATATTGATATGATAGAAAATACTCTTAATAAAATAACCAGTGAAATGTCTGGTGCCATTACTTTACTGGAAGATGCGGAAAAATGCCTAAAGAAAAAAGCAACATTTTTTAATAAAAAAAGTACATCTGATTATTTTATAGAATTCTTTAATGAGCAATATCCGAACCTCAAAGTTTATGTCAATAATTTATTGATTAAGCAAAGAGAAATTGAAGAACAAAAGGAAAAAGTCAACAAAAATTCTGACCTACTGATTGAGCAATTGAGTTTATTGAAAAAAGATGAAAAATTACTATCAAAAGCAAAAGATGAATTTAAAAATCATCTGGATGATATGATTAGTTCGTCATATGAGAGTATTTCTTTTGATGTTAATCAAAATCATATCGATTTAATAACTCAACAAACGATTATGTATCAGAAGTATATGGCAATGCAAATTTTAAAAAATAATTTGCAAAACTGTCATAGAAATATACAATATTTAAGTCGCACAAGTAGTTCAGCTGTTTTGAATATTGCTGAAACACACCAAATCATCAAATTAACTTCTGAAGATGATATGGTTAACTCTTTAGATTTAATTAAAAATACATTTAATGAATTAAATGATAGTTTCAAAAAATTTATCAAAAATCCATTTAGTAATATAACACCAGATTCAAATCGACTAAGACAAACAATGTGAAAAAAATATCATTTTTAACTAAAAAACAACAGACAAAAAAAATATGATGTCATATAATAACTCTATTGAAATTTCGTGGAGAAATAATGATTAACTTGAAGAAAAATGCCTCTATTAGTTTTGCAAAAGAGGCTCCTAATCTGAGTAAAATTTTGATTGGTCTGGGTTGGGAAAATAAACCTAATTTTGACCTTGACGCTTCTGCATTTATTTTATCTACAAATGGTAAGGTTCGCTCAGATGAAGATTTCATTTTCTACAACCAAAAACAATCAACATGTGGTGCAGTTAAACACGCAGGAGACGCACGAAATGGAGCACAAGAAGATGATGATGAAATCATTCATATTGATTTGAAAAAGCTTTCTCAAGATGTAAAGTCTGTTGTATTCACTGTGAGTCTACATGAGTATGAAGAACGTTGTCAAAATTTTGGTATGCTTAAGCAAGCATATATTCGTCTTGTCGATGAAATGACAGGCCGCCAAATTGCTATTTTCGATCTAGATGAAGACGCAGGTGGTGCAACCAGTATGATTTTTGGTCAAATGAATCGTTCGGGCAATGATTGGAATTTTGTTGCTGTTGGTCAAGGATTTAATTTTGGTATTGCTGAAATGGCTCAAAATTTTGGAGTCAATTGTTAAGATAAAATGGAAGTGTGGCCGAGTGGTCTATGGCACTGGTCTAGAAAACCAGCGATCTGAAAAGGTCCGTGAGTTCGAATCTCACCGCTTCCGTTTTAAATGAAATATTAATATATCATGAAAAAACAAAAAAGAGATTTTTTCAAATCTCTTTTAAAATAAAACTTAACTAACTACTATCTTGATAAAAGAATAACATATTTTTAACAAAATAAAAGTGGTTTACGATGTAAGGTAATTATTCATGATAAAATATAAAAAGCGTGATGATTTATTAAAAAATAGAATTGTTTGGTATATCGAAATTGAAAATAATTTCACAAAAAATACCCTATTAATATCTAAACTATCACAAGCCTTATCACCAAATGAGAAAGATAATCATATTGGAGAAGGTGGCACGTTTGATGATTTTTTACAAAAACAAAACATCAATGGTGGATTAATCATTACAAAAAAAATTTTTATGATTGGAAACATCAGAATTTTTCAGTAGGTGATCCAGTTGGTATTACTAAAATTAGACATCATTATTTTAATGACACATTAGATGTAGATTATGGATTTTTTGTACAAAAAGAAAAAAAATCTCCTTGGTTAATTAAAAATCGTGCTGAATTAAATTTTGAAAACAAGTATATTTTATCTGGCGCACCTATTTTAATCTTCAATAAAAAAATCATTCCATTAAAAATAGGAGAAATGATACCATTAAAAAATGAAGTTAATCCACCTAGTTACCTAGATCATGGAATGGAAAATCATCCAAGAACAGCTGTTGGTATAAAAAATAATAAATTGATATTTATTGTCGTAGAAAATATAGGCTGTACAATAAAAGAATTGCAAAACATTGGTCTTATATTACAACTAGATTATTTTTTGAATTTAGATGGTGGAGGTTCTTCTCAATTTCGGTTATATGACAATAATCAATGGATTCAAAATACTGTATTAGAAAAAGATAAAACAAGAGTTTTAGGACATGCTCTTGTTTTATTTGAAAACTAAATTAATTCTTATTATATAATTTCATAAGCATTCATATCTTCTTTACTGATAGAATAACCTGCATTTGTGATATAATCACCAAGATGTGCAATCATTGGTTTGTTTGACCAACTGACTTTAATTTCTAAAATATCTCCCTCTATAGATAATAAAGCAAGAATATCTTTGGTGATTTCAATAGCTTGGATGGTTGCTTTCTTTTTATAGGGTAGAAAAGAAGATGTGAGTGAATTTAAAACTTCTTGTCCATAGTTTTTGATAACAGTATCTTGATGTATAGGCCATTCATTATAAATCGGATTATTATTTAAATAACCAATGATATTTTCATTTTTTGCAATAATATGCTCACTCAATATGAGAGTTCCTGATTCTTTTCTAGGAGCATCTCCTTGATTTGACTTAACATAAGTAACAAGAGTAGTTCCGATTTCTTTTTTAGATGGTTTTCTTAGTAAGGTAAAATCTTTTTTTCGATAAATTAAGCCTTTTGATAGTTTCTCTGCAACATTTTGATTTTTTAAATATTCCATCATTTTAACTCCTTATTTCTTCTTATTTTTCTTTACAGCTTCTTTTAATGCAGTACCTGGGGTAAATTTAACTGCTTTTCTAGCAGGTATTTTCAATAACACACCAGTTGTTGGATGGGTGGCTTTTCTAGCCGCTCTTTTAACAACTGAGAAATTACCAAAACCTATAAAGTTAATGCCTTCTCCTTTGGTCAAAGAAGAAAACATTTTATTAAAAACTGTTTGAACAATTTCTTTAGATTGTGTCTTTGTGATGTTGTGCTCTGTGGCAACTGCATCGATTAAATCTTGCTTATTCATAAAATACTCCAAAAAAAGTAGTATTTTTATATTACAAAAAATTTTTTTTTTGTCAAATAGTTGATGTGTGGTATAATGAATCTTTTAAAGGATATAATAATGTCTACTCAAGATTGCTTAGAAGAAATTCAACAATGGTTTGAAGAGCAAGGTGTGGTTTATCCAGGAATGTTCAAAAGATTGAAGAAATTTAAAAATACTGAAGGCTTGGTAGAGCGACATTTCAAAAGTGAAAAACATCCATATGTTTTACAAGTTATTGAAAGACCTGCTCATATAGATATTTTTGAAATAACTGAAAAAGTCGGTGATGGTTATTATTTCATCATAGATAAAAATTTTGGTTATGGTGATGCAGATGTTTATTTTTGTGTGGTAAGGAAAAATTATTTTGACACTTATCATTGTATTAATTCAGTACATTTCAATGATTATCGAAAAATGCCAATTCAGTTTGAAGAAGAAATGGAATCATGTTTTGCTGTTTATGAAACAATAGAGCAGAAAGTAAGAGAAGAATTGATTGCTTTAGGATTCAATGAAACAACTATGTAATTGAATACAAGAAAAGAGTGGTATTAGACTTATACCTTCAAAAATCAAAGGTTTAATTAAAAGCAGAAATGATGTATAAATTTATATTTATACATCATTTTTTTATTGAATCTTGTTTTAGTTAATAAATTCAATATTTTAGCCAATACATAATAACTTTTGAAAAAAAGAGAAAACCCACTATCGTTGTCTTTCTGACCTAAAAAATAGTTTTTTTATCTTATTTTTCCTAAAAATATGTATTTATTTGATGGTGAATAAAAATAAAAAGTGCTCTTTTGTTTCATATGACTATATTTATAATTATTATAAATATAAGAAGCATGTTTCATAATTAAGATTGAGAATAATCTGCTTATTTTTTAATAAATTCATTTAGACAAGTTATCAATATAAGCAATAGAATTGAAAAATAATTTTATTTTATAGTTATTTAGTCTTTGTCATATTCTAATATTTTTCATATCAGCAAACACATGTTCTATTTTTATTCTTTTAGAGCTTCATTTTTTATTGTTAGTTAGTTGAAGCTTTATCCTTTTTATATTCCAATTCATTTATTTTTGTTGGTATAGTTAAATGATGTTGACTTCATCCTGAATAATCCTTATCGCCAATTATATTTTTATCTAAATGATTATATTCAGATAAAAAATTTATTGTTATGGATTGAGCGATGATAAGATTGACTTACATTTTGTATTTATCGTAGGAAGAAATAAAGGAAAAAACAATCGTGCGATGTACAATTTATCATGAAAAATGTTGAAATCTTTCCATGGCAATAAAAAATTAATCAGTTGTTTTTTTCATATCATTGAATTAAATATCAACACTAAATAAACTGAAAGCTTTCTGTGGACCTTTGGCAAAAGTCCCTCTTGATTCTTTGAATTATGAAACATGCCTTAGATTATTTGGTAGTTTAAATTATGAGAAAGAAAAAAATATCATCAATCGAAACAAAACGCAAAAATATTCTTGACTTTAGATATTTTGAAAGCAAAATTAGAGATAAAATAAAATCAAAAATATGAAAAATAATCTTTACTTCATGCATTGTTTCGGCACAGAACAAGAATTTAATTTATTAAAATCTATTCATAAGGAAGTAATGAAAAATTCAGTAGAGCAATCATTTGGAATATGGAATGATGATTTTCAAAAAAAATTACTCAAAGAAAAGTTCAGTAAAAATTATAAAACACTGAAATTTATCTTATATCAAGATCAAATAATAGGAACAATTAATCTGAAAAAAGAATATTTAGAAGATATTGATAAATCCATTATTTTGATTGAAAACTTTTATATTTATGAAAAATTTCAAGGATTGGGATTGGGCACAAAAGTGCTCGAAGAATTAAAACATCATCAAATGAGGCTTTTTTGTTTGAAAAAAAATGAAAAAGTGATTCATTTTTATTTAAAAAACAATTTTAAAATTTATCAAGAAGATCATTTGTTTTTTTATATGCAAAAAATTCAATAATTTGTTCGATCACAACAGACAAAAAAGATATAATTTATGCATTGATAAGATCATTTCTTTTGAATTGATTCGGTCAATTTTTTGATGATTTTTAAAAAAGAAGCATAAAAACAACAGACGAGAAGATAAATATAGAATATAATAAAGTTATTGAATGCAATGATAGAAAAAATTTAATTTTCGATTAGCAACAACTCAACAGTATTTTTTTGGTATAAATTTAGTTTTTTAACTTTCCTTCTATATCGGTCTATCGTATAATGGATAATACAACTCTCTTCTAAAGAGTGAATGTGGGTTCGATTCCTGCTAGACCGACCCAATTAAATTCATGAAATAAGATAAAAAAACAACAGATTGATTAACAGGTTCATGATATAATGATGACTTAGATAGTGTTAAAAACACTCTCGATGCCTCTATAGCTCAGTTGGTTAGAGCACACGACTCATAATCGTTAGGTCACTGGTTCGAGTCCAGTTGGAGGCACCAAGTAAAAAGTATTTTTT
>JACCDV010430235.1_pt1 | contig 26887 bp, 18 predicted proteins | sample 7446131 | NCBI WGS metagenome assembly JACCDV01 (sample SAMN15323448, study PRJNA562643) | freshwater metagenome | isolation source: river surface water | place: USA:Blue River Watershed | collected 2017-08-17 | reverse complement strand
ATTCACGGGATGTGATCTCACAATCGAATCTTACTTCTAGACTGAGGGAGATATTGAAGGCAAACGTCAAATAAGGAAGGCTAATTTCATTTTTACTCCCAACTATAAGCGATTCCCTGATTTCCCCAACTATAATGACAATATTCAATGGAACCAAATGACCGATAATTCAGTCGATAAGAAGGTCTTTACCGAACTGCAGTATGAAAGATTGTCGGACAATCTTCAAAAGACACAGTTTCCTAATACCTTTGCACCTCTTTCCTTCGTTAATGCCTATAAGAAGATTTTGGAGGAGTTGGGCTTTATCTTCAAGTCCCTGCCCTAGAATTTCAAAGGGAGAAAACACTTTGAATAAGTTCGTCTAAAAAGCATGGAGAATACGATAGCCAAGATGAGGCAGATGAGTTTGAACGCAACTCACATTGTGAACCCCAACGACACGTTTGATAATCCTACAGCAAAGTATGATTCTGCGAGCCCCAAGTACAACATGAGGCAATCTACCTATCTTCCGCCTCCAAAAGATCCTTGATCCCTTGATCCATAATCAATTAATCTATGATAATAGAACATAAAAATCATTTCTTCAGTTTCTTTATTATCCTAGCTTTGGTCTTTTCCACCATCTCAATCTCTAATATCATTCTCAATTCTGATTTTAATGGCTATTGTAAGTCTCTTAAAAGATACCCGTAAGTTTGATAGTGTTTCTTAAAGAGCTATATTTCATTAACTTGCTCGAGCGGGTGTTTAAATTTAACAAATAAGTGAACGAGCTAATTATCGCCCATCTGTCGCCCTCTTGTAAATTCAAATTAAGCCATAATAGATTCATACTAAGCTACTTTTTTCTATCCATTCAATGTACGAGGTTTTATTTCAATTTTATTACTTTATTTGATTGATAATTTGGAAGTGAGGTATTTCATATGATTGATGGACTAGACTAAAATTCGTTGTATGACTTAGGCATCTCTTTCAACTTAAAGTATACTGAGAAAGGCTAAGTTGAATATTTTTTTCAGGATCGTACCTTAGTACTTGATTTTACTGATTTCGCTTAGAAACAAATTGTAAAAATTATTCTTTTTGAGAAAAATGAGAGTATTAGTTGGGTTAACAAATAAGATAGTAAGCAAGACCATAAGCGGATATTGCTTTTAATCTGCTCCCAGCTTATGCCCCATTTCCATTAGCTTCATGTACTCTTCATCTGTAAAGACGAAGTGAGGGTTATTGGCTATTATTTGACTAATGATGAAATAGAAATATGGAAGAGCTTACAGTGATTACTTCCCCTCTTGGGCTTGTCTAAATCGGAGTTTGATTTATTCCCAAAAAGTTGAAAAGAATCTCTTGAGGATTGGATGAGCTGGATTAATTTTCATAATAAGACTATTATAGAAGCGGAATATCTGCGACCCCTTCTACTTTTCTTGAAGATGCCTAAGGGAATTCAAAGCGAATCTTTCCACTTCCTGCTTACTCTATGAATACTTTGAGATTATTTTCTGATAAATCTCAATCAGCTTCTCCTCATAGCGGTTATAGAGCTCAGCATGTTCCTCCGATTCAATGAAAGCTGAGATCTAATAGAATTCTTTTTCAACAAGTAGAAGTAGTGCAGGATTATTTTCCTTACAAATAAGAGAGTAAAACAAGTTAAGGCAAATAAGGGTTGCATGCTGGTTTTTATAGGCATTAATAAAAAATTACTGCCTTATCTTCGCCCTACAGGCTCCATAGAGTTATTCATCTACCTTAAGCATCTTGTCGTATAAATTAATCACAATCAACTCCATCACTGGGTCTAGGATATTTACAACATTCATTAACTTGGAGAAGATTGAGGCTAAATATAGAATATCTTACATAGAACAGAGTAAAGTTAAGGGTACTTATTGGTTCGCAGTATTCTTTATAGTGACTTTACTCCTTATAAAACGAAGGCCTTCCCTTTGAGCATCTGCATTTGAATATAGCCAAAATACCGCGCAAAGGGGAAGTAAGATATGGCTCTAATGATCCTAAGGATAACAATAGGAGACTAAATAGTGAATATAGTTTAGAGGCTGATGACAAAGAAGCTATAGATAACCTGATTCATATTTTCTCTTTTACTTAATTTATTCGATAATACGCATAGAATCATTAAGCAGGTCTATAGCTTTTGCTATCTATTCAATCGATAGAACGCAAACTTAGGAAAAAGCTTCCTAAATTAATCAAATTATACTGCATATAATTATTGACATCGGAGTTAGAAACATCTTTCCCAATTGACTCTAGCATAATTGGAATGATAATATCTATTATTGTTTTCAGGGCTTAGTCTATTTTATCTGCAAATAAATGGAGTGTTGAGGCTGCATTAACTTTCAAATGATTAGATGCCCCGATTCCTTCAGTAAATTCCTCAGCGAGCTGAACAAAGACCTATGGATCACTTTCGATAAAGGAACACTACTCGGCGCTAGCCACCCCATACATCAATAGAGAAAAGATCAGCTACATTCTTTGCTGCTTGAATACATCTGGATAGGCCTTGAGTTCCAAGTGGGAAGAAAGTATTTTAAGACAATTAGAAATTATATCTTCGACTACTTGATCCCTATCAAGGACATCTTTCGATTATAATAGCACAGTGATGAAGATAACTTGAAACATCTTCTCCGGGCAGTTAAAATCATAATACAGTGTTTTTATTATGTTTGTTATTATTAACTTAAGCTTGTTCGTGGCAGGATAAAGAATGCTCACAATAGAACGATTGTTATTGAAAAGCAGTAAGTAGCTTTCAAACAATCCAATCAGATATTAATTTCTTTGGATCATCCTCAAACCCTAGTCGAAATCATCCTTCTATTGAATTAGGTTGTCTAGTGCAGTGTAGAGGAACTAAAAGAGCAAGGAAAGCTTATAAACTCTATATAAATAGTACTATACATGGTGTTTTAGGAGGGCAGCCATTGATCCCTGCTCATTTTGCAGATGATCTCATAGATTTGGAGCGCAGCTGCTGAGACTGGCTGTATAATTTCAGTAAAGAAGTCATACATATCTTCGGGCTAATCGAGCAGACTGTTGAAGTATGCTTGGAAAATTATTATGCAAGAATCGAATATTGCGATGGCCTCTTCGTTAGCGAACCGTTCCAGTATCTTATCTTTCACTATCTTCTTTAGGGGTATATCTGTGTGGAAATGTAATTACTTGCAGGCTCATTGAATTGATATTCCAATGCCAGTCCAAGCAGTTACTTTATATTTGTTTACAGATGCTCGAGTGTTACTAGATTGAAGATGGTTTCCATAAAAGCGAATTTTTCTCTTTACGTTTGTGAGAGGTCGAATGAGTAATTTTTGAGCAAACTTGCAGCAGCCTTCTTAATATTGACTTCATCAATAATTGTGTACTTTCTTCATTGGGGTTGCAAATGAGTACTGCAAGTCTTTGAACAAATGCATCTGAATGAAAACACTGCATCAGTATACTTTGCGCCTCGTTAATCATTTCTTTGGAGTGGCCTAGATAAGTGACCATCATAATCTACCTCAGTTCCTGATCACTGAGAGTCACATCCCTGCTAATTTATTATTCTGCCTCCATTGTATTAACTATATTATAAATTAGCCAACTATCTTGGCTATCAACACTTATAAAGCTTATTAATTACCCACCTTGATTATATTAATTTTAGAGGTAATTATAAGATGAACTCTGAGCGCAAGCAGAAGCTGGATAACCACAGGAAGAAAATTCGTCGAGAAGAACTTGACAATTACTTTCAAGAGAGGAGAAGTGAGATACTGCAAATTGCCCACGAGGAGGAAGTTAAAGAGATATCTCTTTAGTTGCAGACCAGCATCCAGAAAGAAAGTTTTTTGGAGGAGGCAGCGCGCGACCTCTGCGGGGAACCCAAGCCGGAGTGGTTACCTATCATCAGACAACTTCGAAAAGTAATCACTCTCTTCAACGGGTAATTCCATCAATGGAGATCCAAATCGATTATTAGTAACCTATGCCTTGCCTATAAGCAAGAATATAAGGAAGTTGGACTAGCAGATGAGATTACTCATCTTTATATTGACATGGTCTATCTTTCACTCGAGTACGGCAGTAAGTTCGTGCCTGATCTGATGGAATATGAGATTGTTCCTGATGTACTAGCTTTGGCCTCGGACAAGAAGAAGTCTATATAGGGGAGAATTCTCTATTTGATGTTCTTGAGTAAGCTTGCCAGTTCCACTGTAAGGTATCGCGACAGTATACTCAGAGATGGGGCTGGGTATGTTGTTGTGGAGATCGGCAGATAGCTAGCGTAGTTGGTGCAAATAAACTAAAAGACCATATTGAAGTACTTGGAAATTATTTATAACTTCTGTCTTTTTAAAAATAGCTCCAATTTCAACCAGATCATGAACTTAGTACACCATTATTTATGCTTAGACAAGTACAATCGTTCCTATCATATCTCATTTTATGAGTGCAGATGAGCTATCCTGGAGAGTGCATTAATTCTGCATATATGTCATTAATTCATTCCTCAAATCTGAGAAAAATACTCTGATAACAAATATCTTTTTCATGAATGGATTCGTAGTCAAAGCATTGACTTTTTTCCAACACCCTCAGCCTTCGATTAGAATAAAAATATCAGCTACTTTTTGCTACTTCTCAAACCAAAAATAGGTCTCCAAAGATTTGCTTGACAAAGGAATACTGGACTTCATTTACACAGCTTATGAGAAATTTGAAACAAGCAAAAATTCAAATTTTACAAATAATTTGCTGTTAACCCTATCGAACTTGGCATAGACGTAGTATGCGGCCGAGGTAATTAGTTCTCCCCCTGCTTTTGGCATAACTCTGGAGGAAATAGCCTCTCAATCAAATGTAATAATGATAGTACATAGAATATGGAGACTGCTTACTACTGCCTCAACTCAATCGTCCTCCAACTAAGGTACCTCAAGATCTAAGAACTATTGAAGAAATATGATTTCCTTAAATTTATCGTACAAATGCTGATTGACCCGATTTTCCATCATAAAATCTACACTGAAATACTGGATATACTTATAAATCTTGCAAATAAATCTTTAGATGTATTTCACCTGGAGTAGAATACCATGATAGCCAAATTGTAGGGGCTTTACAACATCTCAATCATCGTTTAGAATCTGTGCAATAATATCAAGAATAAATATATTTCTTAGAAGGCAGATATCCTGATCAATATTATTCAAAGGAATATTCATACTCAATACCAGAATAATCTTAATTCTCTTTGATGTGTATCAATAATTATAGATATTAGTCAATATTTATTATAGTGATAACAGTGATCATTTCAAAGAGTGTACTCGACTAGTTTTGATAAGGTTAGGAATAGGTGTTACTCAAGTCGTAACTGCTTCACTCCAAGGCTTGATTGCTTGAGTGAATGTGTGAATCTTTTCAAGGCGTCGGAAAGCGTCCATTTAGATTTTACATCTTTTTATAGGAAAGGTTTGAGGTCTTCAGTCCCTGTAAAAAAAATTAACAGTGATTTTTCTTTTAGGTCTACCTATGAAAAATTCTATATTTAAGGCAGATTATAGCTTTCGTTCGAATGATTGCAAAGCATTATATGGTCGTAGGTTCCCTCTTCCACCATTTCCTTTAAATTTTGAGCGATTCTTACATCATATCCCCAATAGAGTCCTTTTTCAATCCTTGGTGCTTTCTTTGAAACAGCCTCAGCCTCATAGTATGGAGCTTGCGGATCTTCGTAGTTTTTAAGTCTGAGGGTAACTCTCGTGAGGGGGAGAACAAGAACATTCATCCGAGCTTGTTGCTTGAGCCCGACATCAACCCAACTGCCTGCACCTGTCTTGGTGGGTCTCTCCAACGCTACCCCTTCTCTAAATTAGCTCACTTGATCAGCCTTGAGGTGGTGCATTGCTTCTATTGGATTCATTATGCCCACGTTATTTAGATCAGGATGCATTTTGAATAAATTTTTCCTGAGATACTGGGGAGTCTCAAGGTACTGTAGATTTCTAGCAATATATTAGCAAGGGTTAAACTTTTCGCTCTTCGCAGTATAGCCATGATCTCGAAGAATCACGATCTCATCAACTTTGAATATCGATGAAATTCTAGCAATCTAACTAATGAAGTAAGCTCTAAGATGTGATGTCTGCGGAATTTCTAGAATGGAGTCGGGGAAGCATATGGCGAGATGTTTAAGTTTACCTTGCGATTTTATTTACTCCTGATGTTGCGCTTAATTGGCGTAAATGGGATGCTCTTCACTTTACTAACTTTTAAGTTTCTTCTTGCCTGATTATTTGAAGATGATCTGCTTATTCTCTTTCTTGATCATCTTTGTCTTCACTTCCTAGTCGTTTTCAATTATGGTTAGCTTACCCTTTGGCATCAACAACTATATCACAATATTATTATCAGCCAATCATGCAATATTATACTTATGGACAGAGATATTTCTGTTTGATATTTTGGCAAATATATTTGCTGAGATTAAAGGCTGTCGTTATAAGGTGTTATAAGAAATAGTTTATGAGTGAGATGGATAGTTAGAATTACTTCAATATGATCGTCGAAATGGTGTGCTCGAATGCAGGCTATGAGAGAATGGTAACTTAAGAAATGTTGGCTGATTGTCAGACCTATTTCAATATTTGCCATGCTATCTTCGGAGAGCTTCGCATCAAAATAGTACAAATCTAAGAAAACGATAGTATTTCCAATGGCTAGAAACTACAGCAGCTCATCGATCTGCTGATCGAATAGCTTCAATTGCGCAAGGCTTACGAGGAGCTTAATATATCTGGCTTTGAGATTGTGGAGGGCAATGAGGATCACATCTTTAAATTTATGCAGATTCTGTTTCTCTATAGTAATATCTTCCTGGAGAATAAGAAGCTTGCCAAGAAGGTGAGAAGCTAGGAGGAGGAGAATAACCGTCTCAGGGAAAAAATGAAAATACCCTTCAATAGTGCTCGCGATCCAAGAAAAAGCGAGGAGAACATTGAAAGATAAGCCAATTAGCCCAACCCCGCCCCTTATAAGCCAAAATACTCCCCACCCATTTATAATCAACCTCCCAACTATAGCAATAATATCCAGCAACAAAGCAATAAATATTAGCGTTCAAAAAACTATCAGCATTAATAAAGTCGCGATAATCCTCCAGCATATAGTAGTAAAAGCAGCAAAAAAGTTAGTGCTAACAATAACAAAAGCAGCGAGCACTATCGATCTAACAATAGCAGTAGTTTCAAGGAAAAATCTAAAAAAGGCAAGCCAAAGTTCAACTAATAGACAAGAAAATCGAGAAGCAGGCGCGAATCCAATAAAAATGTGTTTGTTTAGATTGCTAGAATAACCATGGAATAGAAAGAAAAAATGTTATAAGCAGCGACTCGCGATCAGCGTAAAGGACGCCTTGAATAGATAAACCATGCAAAAGACGCATATAAAATATATTTACAAAGATTCGCAAAAGAGAATCGAGCCTAGCAAAACAGACAAATAAAGCTAAAGCGCAAATCAAACCCTAATTATGCCAACCATGAACTTGATATAAAAGATTTCGATCATATTGACAATTACTTTGAATCCTTCGCTTATCAGCTGCGAGATAAAAAGGCAGCCTTCATCCAAAAGATGTAATTGTAAGATTACGTAGTAAAAAACTGGTGCATAATAAGGAACTTGAGCGTTATTACTTTCAAAATAGACTTGAAAGGTAGCTAGCTAAATCATTCAATAACTAACTGGATCAGTAGCTTAAACGGCAGGATAATTAGCACAGATTGAAATCCCAAATGATAAAATAGGAATCAAAGATTTTGTAGAGGCAAACTGAAAGCCTCAAGAAGGAGCTGAAGCAGCATAACAGCAAGGGGAAGAGAGAACTTAGAGAGGTAAAGATGAGATAGCTGAAGAAGATAGAAAACGTCCTTAACGAAGACAACGATAGAATGCTCATGGTATTTGAAGATGGCAGGATAGAGCAGTTAATCACATAGATGTATAAGAGATTTTGATTTTCTTTTGACCAAGCAACTTTAATTGTTTATCATATAATAGCCCATTATAAAAAGAATTTTAAAATTAAATGGAATCTGAAAGTTAAAGCAAGAGCTCGATACAATCATATAATACTCAATACGTGAATATGCAGTTGAGAGGTTAAAGCTAAATTCTCAAAAACCTCTGCAAATTGATTAATAATGAGATTTCTCTTGAGCTTCACAGCATGGGTGGATGTGTCAATGAGAGGCTTCGAGCAACTTATGAAGAGATTTTAATCCAATTCAAAGTTGACTTGAGGAAGATGTAAAAGGTAAGGCTTGATAAGAAAATAGATGGCGATCAGCTTAGCATTCTTTAAAGTAAAATACAGGAACACATAAAGAAAATAGTCAAATTAAAGTAAATCAATATTTATTTTGGGGACCTTGAAAAGCAATCCAATTCGTTAGAAAGAGATGTGGAAAAATTTTTATTCTATTAGCCAAAATCTTAAAATTTATAATAGAAACTATAAGCATTTTTTAGCTCACCCTTAGTTTCAGAACTATTTTTAAAAGAGTATGAGAGAAGTTTTAACATGAACAACTTCTCAGCAGATTTAATAAATTTCTTCTTCTTTTTACACTCCAATGGACTGCTATAAATACCCCAAGTCTAAACATACTACCCTATCCGCAACAAAGATTTGTTACTGATAGAAAACGCCAATGTCATTTTTCGACAAATATGTGATATTAATGACAAATACGCACATGTGGAGCACCAATTGCAAGGTTCGTATGTTCACCTTAAATTCATACACAGTTAACCTCACTAAGTTTACTAAAAGAATAAATTCAAAATTGAGTAGGGAATCATTCAATCAAAATTTGTTAATCTCAAAAATATTTTCAATAAGATCAAATGCATCTATGGGGGGATTTAGTTCAATAGCCAAGACAATCGTCAGTAAACTATTCTTCTACCTTAAGAGCCTGCTATGGTTTAAATGCTTAGTCAAAGATTTGATTACTATTCCGCCTAGAGAAATTAGTAATTCCTTGCCTTTTTATAAAACCTCTATGACCCCAACAATTTGCTTGGATTGTAGGAACCAGGAAAGGTTCACTTTGAATTTTTACGGCAAAAGATCATCAAAGCAGAGACAAGATGGCACTTGAACCGTTTAATATCAGCCTTTAACGTGGGTAGTTATATTGTGAACCAGCTTTAAACAGACCTCAATCTCAACCATCATACTTATTCCTTTACTGATCCTTGGGCGCTTTCTAAATATGAATTTAACGAATCAAGAATGTCGTTTTTTACATGTAAACCTTGCTGTATTGAATAGCTATCCATCCTCAACAAGAACGCCTTTATTGCAAAGATGTAAGATAGCTACATTTTCAAAGTGGACAAAGATAAAGCAGTCTATCCGTCTACGATCAATAACTATCTCTATCTCCTCAAATTTATCTATCTTCTGAGCTGTATCTTGAAGAGTAAGAAAATATACTCACAAGAGCTCATGCTGGAACTGATTGAGATAAAGGCTGATTAGATGATGGAGTGGGCGGAGACAGCCATCAATCTCTATGAACTCGTCAAATCCAAATATTTTAGATGTTATGATATCCTGCAGAAATACATTACACTTGTCTTTCAAATAAACTATGCTCAATAGCTCGATTATTTGTAGAAATAGTTGAAGGAGGGACCAGAAGGTGTTTCAGTTGTTCTTGAAAGATTTATCTCAAAGGAAAAGAAGGCAGGATGCATAAGCCAGATTATCTTTTAATTTTAGGCTGATTATGATATAAGGGAACCTTTGCTCAAACTCTATAATATTGAAAAGATGCATAAGAGATCCTTTTACTGTACAGATACCCCTTTCTTCTACGAAACAATTTTAAACGAAATTATATAAACTAAAAATAACTTGAAATTCGACAGGTGTCTATCTTTCAATTCCCTCCATCAAATTTTTGGATTTCTGCAAGCAAGACCTAACGATCTCAAAGATCTAGCAAAGCAGCTGACACCTTTAAGTAAAAAATCGTTGAGGCTGCCAGATCTCTTGAAATTCTATGCTACTCAAGCAAGACTAAAGAGATAAGTGTTTAAAGCTTAGCTATATTGGATTACTATTACTCAAAATTCAGTAAAGAACAAATTTATAATAAATTCTCAAAAGAAAAAAGTGAACTTCAAAGACTATCTCTAATAAAACGCTAAAAGCATCTTAAGTCTAGCTGATAAACCTTTACCCTATTTCTTAAGCAACCTCTAATAGTTCTAACGTTCAGTCTTACTGTTTAGCCAAGAAGTTGAAAGATTAAAATTAATCCAATCCTCCCTCCTCTACCTTAAGCCAGACTTTCCCTTATAAAATCAGATATCTGCATTTTCACATAAAGAACTCATTACGTTTTTCGACTACTGCAGTCATTTTAACCTGATTGAGGATCTCTACATACGTAGAGATAAGAAGAACTGGATTCTGTCCAACATTAAGAAGATCACACAAAATGGAAAACTTAAATTCAATGACCTGGCTATTTAATCCTCAATAGTTACTCTTAAGAACCAGCTTTCCAACTATATCTTTTTCATATATTCGTTCGAGCATCATTATACTTACGAGGACTGTACTAAATTCATTAAGAGAGTAGTGAAGGGATGCGAGCCTCCAGAGTATGTGTTGAAACTTGAAATACTCAGAAGTAAGAGAGATATTTTGAAGGAGTACGAAGAGTGTCAATTTATGGACTGTGCTTCACTCAGTGAGCTAACTCAAATTTATGAACTGTTGCTGTTAGTAGGAATTAACCGACTGCTTCGAACAAAAGAACTCTAAACAAAAGATATTCTTTTATTCTAAAAGATAAGAAGCTAGCTGCCACTTTACCAATGCTTTAAAGCAATCAATCCACTTTAACCTCTTGAATCAATCAAATCATACTCATCGACCAAGAGTAAGGTCCACACCTTAGGATCGCTAAAACTGATTTTATCTAACTACAAGGAGGTAAAATAGAGCAGGAAGTATAAAGGGGAATGGTCAGTCTTATAAAATCTAAGTATGATGGCAGAAATAGGAATAGTATCACGTCGGCTTTTCTGTAATGAGATTGTCGAGCTGAAGAGGGTGGTGTCTGCAGATGATTGGAGATCTTTCAACAAGACCGCCTGCTTGAATAACCTTAAATACTAATTGGATAAAGAACTTCTCTCATCTATCAATTAATTCATTAGACTTAATTTGGTGTCAGTAGCTCAACTTGATCTCGATACGGGGCTCAATTAGCATATTACATATTTATAGGAGAGCTTTAAGAAGGAGATTTTAAACCAATATGATGAAAAGTACTGTTTGTAGGTTGTTAAAAAGGATTCTATTGTTTTATTCGATGAGTTTAGAGGATATGAAGTTGAGTACAAAATCAAATAGCAAGAGTCACAACCCCGCAAAAATATTAAAACCCGTGCAAATTACAAAAGAGGGATGCTGAACACCCTCAAAAGATAAGACCAAGGCAGCACTCAGATAATAAACGATCTGCAGCATCGCATAAACCTCTAAATTGTTAAATAAAGCCTACCGATCAGAAAGCTCATCTATCAGTTACAGCTCTAGCAAAAGCGAATAAGAGACGAGATATCCTGGTAGACATGCAAGTTATAACACAATGTAATAAGCAAAATAAACCAATTCATTGAAGAGTCGAACCTCGACCAAAAGCAAAGTTTGATCAACTTCAAGTACACTGTCAACCTATAAACAATAAAAGGAATAGAGAATGTCATCCATGAGAGGGCTTAGATCTTCCACAAGAATAACCAATAGCAGCTTAGTGAATCTGAACATGGCGGATTTATTACTGAACCACAACCTCAGAAACCTAAGATCAACTAAGAATAAACCTTGCTTGATGTCAATGTTAAAAATATATTTAACCACGTCAAAAAACTCAAAATATTTTGGGCGTGGAAGAATATTCACCTACAGAGGCAGAGCAGCCAAGAGGAGTGGATTAAGTTTAGCGATAATGTCGAGAAGATCCTTCACAACAGTGAAAACTTGAAAAAGATGTAAAATTTGCAAGAGCTAAGATAAAATTGCAACAAGCACGAAATAATCTGTAATCTGATTAAATAATAGAACGTTTTACTAAACAGTTCGATTAAGAAGATGAAGGTGGACACTTTAAGCAAGAAATTAGACAACTTTAAATAGCGATACAAGATCGAGCAATAAGTTGAGAATGTATGAGCACTTAGAAACTATTGATATTTTAAATCATGTCATAATATCTTTCCCTATTTGATTACTGAGTCGATTGGAGAATCGCCAAACATATACATTAGGCATACCCATTCAGGCGCGTCCAGCAAAATTATATCCCCCTTTTTACCCTATTGGATAGATCCGACCGAACTAGAAACTCCTAAAGCATAAGCTGAGTTTATTGTGGCTGCTGCTAGAGCCTACTTAGGTGTGAGACGATAATTGACGCAAGCTAAATGTGTGACCAAAGCCATATTGAAGCAGTAAGCATTTGGACAAAAGTCAGAACCTAGGGCTACGATCATATTGTGTTATCGCATGAGTTTTATTGGAGGAATAGGGAGTTTTTATATATTTTGAGTGGTTGGAAGTAAGACTCCTGCAGTTCTGTTCTTGGACATTGCCTTTATACTGTCTTCTGATAACTAACTAAAATTATGCTTACGTATTAAAGATGACTAACTGCGAGGGCTCCTACCTACTCAGCAATCAAACCTGACTATAAATTGCTTAGCTCATCTCCATGGAAGCTTGGTATCAAACCAATCTCTTTACCAGCCTTCATTATCTTAATACTTGAATCCTTCTCGAAGAATTTTCTTTAGCAGAATACATCAATAAATCGAGGGTTTATTTATCCTTTATCCAGAGCATCCTTGACAGCTGGAATTTGACTTTCAATCACATCAACTGTTTGCTATTATTCGGTTTTCCCCTTAGGAATGGCGTGTGCTCCACAGAAAGTAGAAACAATATCAATAACTCCCTCATACTTCTTCCTTGCAATTTCAATAGCCTTCAGCATTTTCACTTAAGATTCTGCATTGAGCCCATACCCTGATTTGATCTACACAGTGGTTGTTCCTAACTTACTCATTTTCTTCACGTACTTCTCGACGTGAGTAACTAGATCTTCAAGAGGGGACTCGTTGATTTGTTGCGTGGTGTAGCGAATTCCCAGCCCTTCGTTGTAAATATCAACGTATGTCTTACCGTTTAGTTTCATATCGAATTATTTTGATCGATTGCCTGCGAATAATGTGTGGGTGTGTGCATCCACCAAGCCAGGAAGTGCAATAAGGTTGGCACAATCTTTTTAGACTTAGAATTTTAGTCCTTATTTTGCTATCCATTACTTTACTTACTATGAAGGTGCGACTTTGGCAATTATTCCCTGACTATCGATAGCAACTGAGTAGTTAAGATTGGGCTAGATTTGTGCCGACTCTTGGATTCTAAGATAGTTGTTGGGTGCAGCAACAGTGACGAGCTGTTTGATATTGGATAGTAGGAGTTTGTACGATTGATTGTGCATGTCTGAAATGATATTATTAAAGTATGATAAATCTATTAAAAGGCTCTGATTGATTGGTTGAACGAAATATAAAATATTGAATATCTTATTTATAATATTAAAGATAGATGATCCAAAGTCAATTCAACAACACTACCGTTCCCAACCATTCCCCTCCTCAATTCCTACAGACCCAATCACTCTACCTCCCCAACTCCTCATATCCCAACTCCAACTTCAGGTCCACTGAAATTATTTCCAAGGAAAATAGATTGGATTCTGTCCTATCTCCAAATCAAAGGGCTACTGTCAATGCTGAGCTCACCGAATTAAAGTGTATCTTCTAAAATAATATAGAATCTTCTCAAAATCCGATAAACTCATTCCAAGAGTCCAACAATGCAATCAACAAATCAAGCTTTCTGAGTGGAAGAACATCCAAATATAACAACAAATACTCATTCAAAAGACACTCAGCCGTAAACAAAACAAAATTAGGCTCAACTGTTCCTAATGTTGTAGAGGTGTCCAATGACGCCCATCTCAGTTTGAGAAGATCAGAAGATTTCTTTACAAATACATAACTAGCACAATACAAGGCTCTGCTCCTCCAGCATTAGGCAGCTTTGAAGAAGGTTAGGGACTTTGCATATAATAGGAGACTTCAAGAGATACAGTCTTCACCACAACCAAGTGCACAGACTATTCGAAATATTAATGACCTCACAGAGGTGTACAATCTTTCAATAGTCGGGAATAGCTCTCATTTGAAATACCTTTAGTTCCTATCTGAGCCAAAGGTATCCTCAATAAATACCAATACTATTGTGCAAAAGGTTATTATCCCTCAAGAAAGCAAAGTCATCAACTCTCAAGTTGCCATCCAAAGGCCCAATTCTCAAATAATTCAAGTTGTGTCACAGCCTATCAATATTATCAACCAATCCAAACCTTTCACAATCGTTTAAGCTAAATAAACCAAGTTAGTCCCATCCAACCAGGTGATAGTGTAAAACAATACCAAGGTTTCACCCGTGAACGTGGCTCAATAAGTATACGAATCTACCTCCTATCGTTTTGAGGGCAGAGGAAAGGCCTAAGTACCCAAATAGACAGGATATGGGTATGAGTCATTCAACTACTAATCCAAATACTGGTAGTCTAAAGCTCAAAATAATCAATACACCTCAAATACACTCAATATTAACAACGATAGCAATTTCAACATCGAGTCATATACTATTGAGATACGTGACTTAAGAAATAAGATTTAATTGCTTGAGGAATAAAAAAACTCACTAATCGATAAGATACGCACTTACTAGAAAAGCAACGGATTTTCGAATCTGAACACGCAATAAACCATCCAAACCTACCGATAGGAAATCAACAGCCTCAAGACCCAGATCACAGAATTAACCGAACTCTACAACAACAGCCACCAGTAGAAAGACCAAAGCGAGCTTGAGTATCACAAGCAGGCAATAATAATCATGACTGAAACTATGAAGCAATACTAGGAGCAACTCATCCAAGCCCAAAACCACATTATCTTCTTGGAGAACTCGAGAAATGTGGATGATAATGCTAATTTGGAAGCAGAAGTCAAGTACCTCAGGGAGACCATTGCTAAGTATACCTAGCATATTGAACAACTTGACATATAACGTCAGAAATTCGATGAAATGTTGCAATAGAGAGACCAGGAAATCCACTCCCTGTAGCATGAGTTGCAATAGAATAAGGCTTACATTGAAGGGTTGGAAACTCACATCTAGAAGAATAAAAATAACCTTAGTGAGTTTAATGGAGTCAGCTATGAAATCTACAATAATCTTGTTGCGGAGTACGGCAGGAAGACTCTCCAAAGTATTGTTTTGTTGGAAGAAATAAGCCGCTTAAATTATCGCAATACTGAAATGCAGAATCATCTTGAAAAGGCAGAAGAGTTCATTATTCGCTTGCAGGAGTCATCCCAATCGCATTCTCAATCTCAACCCCAAAATGATTTGATCGATGAAAGACTTTATGCCGAGCTGTCCAAGGTCAATCAAGAAAACGAATTGCTCATAACAAAAATCAATGAACTCTAATAATCGTTAAAGAACCCAGCAAAAGAGGAGAAAGTCGGACAAGGAGCATCAACTGAATCGTTCATGAACCACTAAGAATATTAGAAACTACTCTACGTCCTTAGAGAAAGATAGCAAGAGTCTCGCATCCTGTCATAATAAATGAAGAAGCTGAACGAGAAATACACGGAGACAAGAGAGCATCTATAAAAAGCTGAGGACTACATAATCCAGCTGCAAGAGTCCAAGGAAGGAGGAGACACAGAGCGAACCAAAATATTTGAGGAGGAGTTAATTAAGCAAGAAAAGATAATTAGCCAGCTTGAGCGTGAACTTGCCATATAAAAACAATAGAAGCAAGGGTTAACTCAGAGAGTTACTGCATTTACAGCTGAGTACGAAGACATGGAGTATCGATATAAGACTGCCCTATAATCAATGGGACAACGCTATGATGAACTCTTGGGAGAGAGAAACGCATTGATTGAAAAACTATCTGCAGTGGAATCACGGCTTGTTTAATCCACTAATACAGTCAGTCAATAAGAATTCTAACAGCTGAGGCTCAATATTAGTCAGTTGGACCAGCAATTAGTATAATCAAGAAACCATCTGCAAAATGCTTAGTATTTTATCGAAGAAAATTCTAAATTTTGGTCATAAGCGAATGTCTACAAAGAACGCCATGACTAACAAATTGTAATTATTTAAACCATCAGAAGAGATCTATAAATAACATAAAGGCAGAATGCTGAGCTATCAAGCCAAGTCCAGCACTTCTAGAATTTAGTGAGGGAACTATAGAGTTTGAGAGCGGAGAATTAGCGATTGACAATTGTAGTAAGGGAGAAGGACAATACTAATCTTTCCTCATCCTTGAAGCAGATCGATTAGATCCAATAGACCCTCAACAACTACATCAACCTTTACCAGACAAGCACCCTCTAAATAAAAAAACTCCAAGAAGAAAACTCTTCCCTTCGAATTCAATCAACCAAAGCCAGCGAGCTTCACGAGCATCTCCTCCTTGCTGAGAACCATATAATATGGCAGGAATAAAAAATAAAATCGCTTGATGACTTCTAGATAAAGAACAATGAGCTCAAATAGCATCTTGCTAAGGCCGAATAGCATATCCTCTTTCTCCAGGACCAACTTTAGAAGTTCAATAATCCTCCCCAACGTAATACTGCAAATAATATAGCCCAGGAAGTGATAATGATATACGGAAGCAACCTCGTGCTGCATAAATAGAAGTCAGTAGAGAGTCCATTCAACAGCAAAAAGTCATTATGATGAAACATTATAATTATTAGACTATCATTCCAATCTAGTTCGCTTTCTTTCACTTACATTTTTAACCAAACCCTCGTTTGTCTTCAAATCGTACATCTTTTTACTAAAAGAACGTTTTAGGTCACTCAGGAACTTTTAGTTGAATTTGTCGTCCCCGATTTTGGTTTTTACCATTCTGCTTGCAGCGACTTGCGAATTTCTATTGAGTATGAACTAATTGAACTCCTATAATATTTTTTAATTGTTTAGTAAGTGCTGGATAAGCTGCTTTTTATCAGTCCTCGTAAATTTGTCGAAGTTCACCTTCCCAAATTCCTAGAACTGGGGATTATTTGCATTGTTTTTATGCTCTTGGCTGCGGTAAAATATCTACTTTTTTATCTATTTTATGCAATCGTTGATAATCTGGTCTCTCTAATTGTATTATTCGTATTTCTTTATCGAGGCCTTGGTGGCAGTTTAGAATTTGGAATAAGTTTTTGCACGAAGGGCTTGGTTGTTTCGCTATATTATTGAGGTAATACCCTTTAGAAGAAGTTTACATGGCTTGTAACTGTTTGTTGAACTTCCTTGGCGGAGTTTTGACGCTCCTATTTCGGCTACTAGTCTTCACTTTGCTTGATTGTCTGGAAGAGAGGGAGAGTGGGAGTGGAACTTTACCTTTTGAAATTGGCCATTTGAGTGAGTTCCTTTTGTAATTTTTGTATTTTCTTCTAATAGTCTAGATAAGGGTTGCAGTTACTGAAGGCTATAGTTTTGTAGTTGGCAGTCTAAACTTCAATATCTGCAATCTTCTTTTTAAGTGTCTTGTTCTACTCGACATACTGAGTCACTTCTTGATTCAATTTCAAGACCTGAGCCCTAAAAAAGTCCCTCTATTCTTCCAAAAGAAATAACCTTTCACTTGCTAATTAATACCTCAGTTACATCTTTGCTTGATTATTTCTGCATCAAGGTTAGATCTCAGCTGTTTGAGCTAATCTCTCATGGATGTGGTTTGATCTTTGTAATCATCGTAGTAGACTTGCTGGACTAGCTGGATTCTATTTGTTATCTTATCGTTTATTTTCTAGATGAGATCAAACTGACTTCGATAAATTAGTTGAGTTGGTGATAGGCGATGTCAAGAGGAGTAATGGCTTGCCTTCGATGGGTTCTCCCTACATCTTCGCTCAGCGACGTTATCATTATTTATAATAAGATGGGATTATACGAAACTATTAATGTTAAATCATTAATTATATACTAATATAAAGGCTTAAATATGATGCGACCAGTTCTATCTATGTCCTTCTACTCTCCTCAATCTTAAAACTACCTTAACCCATACGCCCACATGGTCGCAACAGCACTCAAGTAAAAGAAATAGCAGGAAGAGGCACGATAGTACACATCGTATTATTTAGGCATGTAATTAGCTAAGTTATTGATACTTTAGCTGTAGCAGTGGATAACTTCTTCCCCAGCACTACAGAGGAACAGGCAGTAGTAAACCACAGATCTTTATCTGGGCCATATACATTCAAAAAGTAATATTTCGAGCACTTGGAAAATAATTTGAAATTGATAAATGCTCAATTATAGTAGCTCTAGAAGCAAGCATGATTAGTCCACATCTTTATTTGTCAAGAAATAGTGATGAGATAGGTATAAGCTTATCAAATTTAAGTGGGATCGAAGTTGGCCTCTTCCTGTGATAGGTTGTGGAGTATATGTGCACTTGACAGCTTCTCAGCCCCTTCTTCATTAACTCCATTTTCTTAATTTTACTCGCCATAATAGCCCTAGTTCTGTTCTTCAAGCTCGTCTCCCTCGTCATACTCCCCCTAATCAGCAAGTGCCTCTAATCTCTTGAGTTCCTCCTCTTCTTCCAGGAGCATTCCATTGAGATCCATAATTTAATTCTTGAGTTCCCAGATGTTGAGTTTGATCTGATAGTGTGACTTTTTGGTGTTCTCTATTTGTGCAATGACTGATTTTTCGTTCTTAATTAATGTAATTGTACCTATTCAATACAAGTAAGCTATTCCTCGTGGTTTCTCATGAGTTGCTCAATTTTACTCTACAGCTCCATACACTCCTTGTTGCGCATTTCCTTAAGTTTTTATTATTCAATGTGTAATTTAACCTTTTCCCTCTTCTCATCCTCAATTTTGAAGATGTTGCGCTGATTATATTTGCGATGGGCCACAGAGGGGAAGATCTTATTTTAAGGCGGAGTCATTTCCTGCTTGTAGATCTTAGGGAAGACAACTAGATCTTTTGATTTTTTCTTAGGGTTGTAGATGGAGTTTATGATGTTTTATGCGTTCATTGCTTCAAGCCTTATAATAAATAAAAGTAGATAATAAAGATAAAGTAATGCTATTCAATGCGCCAACCAAACCAATGACGTTCACTTTTAATCTATAATATTATTGTATTGCATGGATAGTGTGAATGCCTTTATAGAGAACAATAAAAACAAAGTTGACGAGGTATATGACAACTCAGCACAAGAAGGAGAAATTCCTGCCAATAATCTCTACAAGTTTCTTAGAGATATCTTTAGTATCGATTAAATTAGGTTTCTGAGGAAGGGCAAAGATTATTTCAAAGAGTAAGATAACTAAGGACACACTTAAAAAATGATTTAGGAGTACTATAAAACCACCCTCAACGGCAATAAGGCGAAGTTTTACCTATATAAGATCAGTTTTGATTTTTAGGATATTCGAGACTTTGTCAAGTATTGGCTATCTGTTGACAAATCAATAACCGTAGAGTATCCGCGCATGAATCAGTAGCATCTATAAAGCAACTAAGCCCAACAATTTAATACCTTGTAACACAAAGACCTTGCCTCTTCTGATCTTTTGAGGGAGAGCATGATTTTATAAAATGAATTCCTGCATGACGAACAAAGGATTCCACTTATACGATAGGCATACCAAAGAGAGATTTCTGCTTTGGAGGAAATGCTCATGAAAGTAGCATCTAATAGCTAGCAATATATTTCAATAAATAGGAAGATAGAGCAATACAAAAAGAAGCTCTAAGAGCTTGAGCCCAAAAAGCCCAACCAGAATAACTAAGCCCAATAGAAGCAGGCAGCCAATAATTCTAAATCTAAGACATAGACATCCCGAGCAAGGAAGTAAGTAAACCTAAAGCAGCTCTTTTAATTCTACGCGAAGCAGAATCATTTGACTGGTCTAAAGGCAAGTTTCGATAGGATATAGCATGAGTCCCAAACAATCAACTATCAGAAACTGGTTTATTTCTTGAAAGAATACGATATATTTCCATAGAAGCCAAAGAATCAAAAGAAACTGCATAATCTATATGTTCGTGTATGCTCTTCCACAAGAGATTTGCACTATAGTGACTTTATCCAGCTAATATAAAAATTACCATAGATTATCTTCGATGGACCTGAGACAGCATAGGCTAAAAAGGAACTATTGATGGCTAAGATATAATCAAAGTAATAGAAGAATAAACTACTTCATAATCCTTTCCACTCGCCCTAAAGAAATAATTTTAGAATTGACTCACATGAGATAAAATATTCTTTTAAGTTGAAGCCCTTACAAGGAAAGCTATAATAAGAAGTTAATAATTAGCTTTAATCACGTCGTAAACAAAAATAACTCGCAAAATAATAATCAGCTAAAACAAAAGAGCAACAGTTACTTAATAAATTAAAAAAACTTAGCTCGATAGATCCCTATCATCCCTTAGTCGTCAAAAATGCACAGTTACTTGAAAAGAGAAGTCCCTCTGTCACGATGGAACCTGTTGCTAATCTTGAAAACATGTAGAAATTCAGAGATGCAAATTTCAACATGAAAGCTCATTTCGGAATATCAGACTTCTAATAGGACCCCTTGAAGCAAATATCCAAAAGATATGAATCAAATAAACGAGCTCAGCTAATGTAAAAAGAATAATCAGAGAGGATGAGTATAATGATGAATGGAATTATTGAGCGTTCAGATGCGAAAATATCAAAATTTACTTCCTCCCCCAAAAAGAGACAAATTAGCAGTAAAATATCTTGAAATACTTTACTTGATTTATTTGAAGATTTTTTTTAAAAGCTAATGTTAAGCCATCTTTTAATATTTCAAATGCATTAATTCAGATATATATTTAATAATGAGCAATTAATAGCTCAACCCTCCAATTGACAATCAACAAAATCCTGACATTTAAAATAACAATCCAATTATGCCATCAGTGCCTAGCCTTCAATCCATCAACTCAATCAATCAATAGTCTAAACATGAGGGAGAGGGTGACGACGGTGGCCTATAAGTTGTCCAGAGCAAGGCTGATAAAAGGATCAACCATGAATAAGTTTTGAGGATTTATAGGGAGCAGCTATAGAGGTAGTAGAGATTGAGAGAATAGATGTAACTGAGAAGAGCTTAATCGATTAGAAACAAACAAAGAATAATCCAAATGCAAAATATCAAAAAGCCATCAACTGAGTAAAAGAAAGTAAAGGAAGTACCAAGCGAACGTGTAGTTATTCTCAACTAGAAATCAAATCGAATTAAGAAAAGAATATAAGATTATTGTAAACAATATAAGAGCATGTACCGTCCTTCAATTTATGATACTAAAATGCAAAGATTTCGTTTTGAATGCAAGGAAAAACTATTTTTTTATCTTTGCTATGGGTTCTAAGAAATCAGAGAACGTCCCAAGGAAGATCTTTCTGCAGCTGAGCAGGAAAGATACGATAAGAACTGTTACGATGTTTGCCGCAAACTTGCCTTTGAAATCGATCTCGAAATGGTTAGAATATTGAACAAAAATGATAAATTCTAAGTCACCCGAGAATACAAGCAGCAATTTGAGACTCTGCTCAACAACATAAAAGATGAAAACAATAATGAGTTAAAAAAGAAAATAATCTTAAGAACCCTCCTCCCCAGTCGAATAGCAGTGGCAGGTGAAATTGAATTCTATACAACGGCGAAGAGGGAGTAAATATTATAAAAGCAAAAGCGTTATATTGCCTAATTCACAGTAGAGAGTGCCTTTAAGCCCATGAACCAAAACTAGAACGATTAGATAATAACAGAAAGACCACAAGTTGAATATGAGCCTCCCAAAATAGAGATGCCAGAACTCAAACCACAAAAAAGTGGAGTCGTCAATAAATTTATTGAGTAATCGTCCATAATACAACTTTAAGAGTTACTCAGTGAGAATCAGTTGGCGAAGATGTTAAAACGTCTGTAGGAGGATTTACAAGGCAAATCTCAGAGTTTACTGATAAATAATTTCAAGGAGGTATTTAGAGTTTGATGATGGTCTATAAATGAAAATATATAATCAAAGTACTATCTTTTTCTTTCTATTCTCAGCTTTCTGTTAGTATTTTTTTCTATTCATAAATTTTTAAACTGGATTTCTTTTATCTTCCCAGTTTTACATTTTTCTATGCCACTCTTCATTCTTTGGTTCCACAGTATTTCCCTACCGACTACTATTGATTAAGTTGGCGATGTTCATGGCCGATCCTTGAGAAATAAACTCCTCGGAGACCAAAGAGATTTAAGATATGTAAAGAAAGTTGGCAGAATTGAGTTTATTTGTCTATATTTATGGTTTTTTATTGAAGGGTGGGATTTTACATGGACTTAATGCTTGCACATTATCTTTTCTATAATGGGCTGGTGAGATTCTCATATTATTATTGAAGTTTACCATCGGAGCCGTACTCTTTGACGAGGGCGTTGTGGGGCCAGCCCCAAATATAACTCTCGAATTAGGAGATGAAAATTGTTCTTTCTTTGTATAAGTTGTTATTTTCTCATGGCTTACACTGCGGTTAGTATGATTGGTTTCCTTCCCTTGTGAATATCCCTTCCTCGCTGTCACTATTTCGATCTTTCTTGACTTAGACTCCTTAGGCTATGAATAGACCCTCACTCTCGAAGGAACAATAATGTTCACATCCTTTTATTGCTTAGTGAATCTAGGCATGCAGCACCCATTGCAGCTCACTTCTTATCTCTATAGTATAGTTTCTTTGAGATTCATTATTTTTATATATGATCCACTCCTAATAATCTTAACAATATATTTATAGATTAAATAAATCAATAAAGTACGAAATAAATAGGAATACTGCCACCATAAATATTTCCTTCTTTTTTGCATAATCCTCCTTACTCTTATGTATCTGAGAATGGGCTCATTATCTATTTATTGTTTTAGATATAATTTAAATCATATATATACTTACCCTCATATTTTGTTTGTGCGCAAAAATAAGAATTTAAAATGAACGCAAATAATGGATTCCACGAGGAGAACTTCAGCTAATCCACCGCTCCCTATTCTCAAACAAATTTATTTATCATGACTCTCAAAGTGCTCAGAAATCGTTCCATCAGAGACCGACTTTTAGGGATCTAAAGGCAGAAGGGAATCTTAACCGAAAATGAGAAAAAATGCTGGCTAAAGCTACGAGGAGTCTGCGATCGACTCTAGGTTTCAAGTATCTTCAAGGAGAGCGCGAGACAGGTCGTAAGCGATGAAATTTTGACAATCCTAAAGGAGAAAGGATATCTCAAATAATCAATAAACGGGGCAAGCAATAAAGCCATCATAACGATCCAAATATGAATATCATGAGATTATGTTTAAATTGTAATTAATATTTGAATCCATGAAATCAAACAAATCCATTGATCAATACCCAGAAGAAATTAAATTCGCAGAATTTCCCTATAATCACGAAGAAACTCAAAGACTAGAAGCCATGCCTATTTATAGTAAGTACAAGAACTGGCTTAAAGAAAATGGAGTTATCTTGGATCCTCGCATCAGATATCCATCTTACTTTGGATCTCCTCCCAATGGTGTAATCGGGATAAGCACAAGCAAGGCAATTGAAAGAAAGAAGGCAGTGATTGCAGTTCCCTATGAGCTTCTTATTACTGTAGCGAAAGTGAAGTAGAACAAGGATCTAAATACAATAATCAATACTTCCTTCTCTATCTTTGGCAAAAATGAGGATTATGTTATGAAAATTCTAATACTCTATGTTGTATATGAATTCCTAAAGAAAGAAAAATCATTCTATCATCCTTACTTTTCAATATGCCTTGCAGACTACGTATAAGGATGGTCCAAATGGTCAGCTTATAAGATTTAGCATAGAAGCGTAATGAGAGATCTCAAGTTTGTGCAGGAAGAAATCGAGCTTGAATTTATGAAATTTTTAAGAATATTCAGAATACATTAAAATGTGTTTCCATCAAATATCAGCAATACTGAGTATAAAGATCTCTTTGAAAAAGCTTACTATATGATTACCACTCGAGCTTTTGGATGGTCCCTGCCCTCCATCTCGCTAATCCCCCTCGCAGATTCTCTTAACCATGGAAATTTGAGATTTTTAAATCACTTTGTTACTAATATTGATTTATAAAAAGACCCGAAGTGTGATGAGCTCAAGCATCGCTCTCAGATCAATCTCACAATATTGAAAGATTAGTACTTTACTTTGAATAATTAGTAACTAGGCAATTTACGTAAAGAGCCTAAAAGCAAAGTCCTTCGTTTTGTTGAGAAGCATAAATAGATCCTTTACGCACGAGGTTAGAACTAAAATTGCAAATCAAAGCCATAAGCGAGAAGCAAGCAGCTTCATATCTTGTATCAACAATATAAGGCGGGTATTCACAAGTTGAAAAATTTACATTTTTACGATTCATCTTGCTCATAAGATAATGATACAGACTAAGAGGAGATATACGAACGTTAAAACCAAAAGTAATCATTTTAGCTTGATGATCTGTCAAGAGTGATATCTCAAAACAAGAAGAAGAGTGAGGTTTCTAAACTTTGGAAGATATATAAGCAATTTGAGTAGTCAGATGATGAGGATGAGGAATAGTAAGAGGATAAATCTTTGCCCAAACTGAAGAATGAATAACTAAAGAAGGAAATATAGTAAAAGATGAATAAAAACGAAGATTCGAGTGAAATTTAGAGTAATTAATCATCAGATGATTAGCAATAATTTGGATGGCTTGAAAAGAGCAACATCAAGAAGACATACTTTGTCATGAACACCCAAGAAACCATTAGATAGAATGAGCAGATATATAATTTCTATGGGAGAAGATCCAATAAATTTTTGCTCTTGGGCTATAACTTCATACTCAAAGATAACATCTATGATTCCTTTGGGTTCAGGCTTCTTCTTGATAGTCAGATTACTTCTAAAGTTCCTGCATCGAAACTAGTATAAAATGGAAAAACGTAAAACCCTGCAAGTAGTCGGTAAATAAGGCTAAAGCGTTATCGTATTAACAAAGATCTAATTCATTTGTGCAGAAGCTATGCTATTTTATGGTCTAAAAAATAAAGTAAGAATTGTAGAATATGTGTTCCGTTTGACCAATAAATCGAGAATAAAACTTTATAGCTCTATAAATAGTTCATTAGCTATTTCTTGAAGGAATATACGACAACCCTATAAGAAGATGAGTAGGAATAAGAGTCAACAAAGAATTACTCAGAAAAGGTCGCTATTTCTTTGAGAATATAATATAAAAAAATTCTACAAGAACAGATGGCTCTGGTAAGCAAATGCTTTGACTTCTTAAAGAGATGGAAGGTGGACCAGGTGCAGCAGTTCTAATAATCAGAGATGGTGTGGGTGAAGAGAATAAAAGGCTACTTGATTGAACTGTAGAAGGCAAGCTCACTATGATCCAACTGTCCATAATCATCTATTATGACCTATTATACATCGATTTAATCACTTCTAATAAGACCTATAAATTAATTAATATTCGTTAAAATGTACCAATAAAAAAAATTAAAACTAATCATCAGCTCACTCAAGGAAAAAGATCTCATCCAGTTTTTTTAGCTATACGCGGACTATTTTATGGAGGACATCCGTAAGAATATAAAAAAGATATCGTTTAACTGCTATGAGACGACCATAGAGCATCTTAATATTTCAGTGAATGGCTATGGTAAGAATTTGAATGAGGCATATGCTGCGGGGATTAGTAACTTCATGGATAGGATCGTTGAGGATTAAAAATATTGCAGTAGCATTAAAGAATGCATCAAAAGATATACTACAACGAACTTTAATAACTCCATCAAGACACAGCCTGACAACCATTTGTAGAAAAAAACTAATACCTTCACCAAACCCATCGAAAATTCCATCAAATCCAAGGAAAATCTCAAATCTGTCAAAACCATCAAGGAAGAAATATTCTAGTCCCTCAACCGTATCTCCCATTCTATATAGATGATAATATCCAGCTTAGGACAGCACAGAGCAAAGCTTTACAACTCAACAAGAATTCCTCCTATTCGATGCTTCAAAATATGGGCCAGCAAAACGGCGAAAAGAATTCCGAGTTAGAGATGGTTTTAGGGAAGATTAGAGATCTCGAGTAACAACTCAACAACGCCAACAGTTAAAACGCAGTACCTACAATTTTACTTAGAATTTACGAAGCAAACTCAAAGAAATCTAACGCCAATCTCTAACCACCATCTCCCAACCTAAGTAGAAACCCCAATAGATGAAAACCCTCGAAAGTTAGTCCTACCTCAAGGACATCTCATCTAAATTCAACAACACCACCCATCCAAACTAAATCAAACAAGCTCCTGATAAATTGAGATCGTATTCTTTGAGTAATAGTGTCAATTCATCGGCATTTAATAGTCGAGTCCCTCCCAAAATCAAAATTCCTAAGCTAAATTTGGAGATTTTGCCCAATTACCATGGGAAATCGAATAAGTCTCTCAACCAATCACTGCTGTAAAGTTTCTAGAAGAAGAATAAGACTATATATAATGGATGAATGATTCTACCTAAGTTATATTTTGATATTTATTTAAAACATAATGGGGGTTGGGGTT
>JACCDV010225228.1_pt1 | contig 26888 bp, 14 predicted proteins | sample 7446131 | NCBI WGS metagenome assembly JACCDV01 (sample SAMN15323448, study PRJNA562643) | freshwater metagenome | isolation source: river surface water | place: USA:Blue River Watershed | collected 2017-08-17 | reverse complement strand
CATCGAGACTAATATCTCATCACCCTGTGTTTGGACACCTATTTCTTGAATGCTTGCCTTCTGCTTGCTTTCTTCCTTAACTGACTATTTTAAGCGTTGGTCCAACTCTGTTCTAAACCTGATGTCCTCATCGAGGGCAAGATGTTAATAAGCCTCATCATAGGCAAAAGCTCCAACTTCTTCTCGAATGAAGGAGACAATCTTGTTGATTGTCTTGAATCTTCGATAAACCTTCTGGTTTTGGCTACGGCATTGTGATGGATTTCTGGTCATGATGAACTTGGACATCTGCTTAAATATTTTACTTGTTCTATTTCATAATTCAATTACCTGCGAAGTAATTTCGAGGAAAGTGATTATTTATTGAATTGTAAAAAAGCAGCATACCTTATTTTTTATTCTTAGTTCCACTGGCCTTTACCCCATTGGCTTGAATTCAAGGACTCTGACGGTTTTATCATCAAAATCTATGAGGCACTGTCTTCTGAAGAAAGCTGATTATATGAGCTTTCCATCTATGTTATTATTATTAATATTTATCAATGCATTTGCGTATAATAAGTAGAATATTAGTTCAATTATTTAATGGTCCATCTTTTAAAGTGTCGCTCCTCAAACGTTGCTAGAATGTGCTTTTTTCGATCGTGAGGTTTTTAATGAACTCTCTCATTTCCTCTTCTTTATTTGAAATGGTAATAATCGATAAATAAAATTTAACATATATATAGCATTTGATTCAGATAAGTAAAGCCAATATATTGAGCCAATTTGTTAAAACCATCCCTAGTGCATGATGATTTGTATTGAGTGTGTTTGCACTTAATAATATATTTGTCTAAGTCAATAATAAAATGTAGGAACAAGTGTATAAGCTAATTATGCCATGTTACTGTCAATTTATCGCTGAAATTGGAAGTAATTTATGTTTATATTTATTTATTAATAAAACTCAAGCAATAATAGAAAAGTTTGTTCAACTCAACAATATAATCAGATTTAGCCCAAAGCTTTTATTGCTCAAGCAACAAAAGATAAAGCATGGCATTTGAAGTTTAAATCGCATACAAATGTCGATGATGATTGGTAATGTTCAGGAATGGAATAATCAATGATTTCAATTATATTGATTCATTAATAAACAAAATTTATTAGCATAACAAATGGCAGAATAAAATATGTGGAAAAAGCAAATGCAGGCCAACAAGAACAACCCTCCGCCTGCTAACAATCCGGTAACTATTCAATAATATAGCCCAGCAATACCCCACCTTGGGTCAAGAACAATACAGCTACCAATGCAGCCAATACTTCAAATCAACCTACTAATAATTTTGTCAAAAATAATAGTACAGTAGACAATAGTAATGTTCCTCCCAATACTCCACCTTGGATGAAATCCAATACTAACGTGGCAAATCAATCTCCAAAGCCTCCAATATAAACTCAAAAGCCCAGTGTAGGGGCCAATGTGGCTCCTTGGATGAAGCAAAACCAAGAAGCAACAAAGACTGAATCGCCAGCACAAAACCCTCCTTGGGCAAAAAAGAACTAATAACAACCTAATGTAGCTCCATGGGCGAAGAATAATCTAAATACATCATCCCCAGCTAACAAGATAGGTACAGGTGCTTCATAAGTAACAACTCCGCCCTGGGGAAATAAAACTCTGAATTCTCCTCAATGGGGAAAGCAGGCCAGTGAGACTTCAACTCAGGGCAACAATAATAATTGGAAATTAAAGCAGATGGCCGAAGTTGAGAAGGAAAAGAAGGAGAGGGAAGAAAAGAATAGACAGTTATAAGAAGAATAAAAGTAAAGAAAAAGACTCGAAAAGATTCAGAAGTAGAAAGAATAATAAGAAATGAATATTAAGAGATAGGTTTAAATGATGGCGATTGAAGACTAAAACTCAGTCAAGCGTTAAAAATTCTAAAAAGAATAGATTGAGCGAATCTAAAGGTAGAAGAGATAAAAGTAGTAGCAGTAAAGGCTCTAGAGATAGCGAAAATAAGCTGAGTAAAGAGAACAAGAGCGTTTAAGGGTTGAGAAAGAAAAATAGGAAGAGTTATAAAGAGAAAGGCAAAGATAAAAGGAAAGATAGATATAAAGATAAAGGTAAAAATAAAGATAAAGATAAAGGTAAAATCAATAGCGCTTACAAAGATAGAAGGAGGAGCTTTAGAAACTATAAAACTCAAAATCCAAGGGAAAAATGAAGAAGAAAGGCAAGATCGCAACTCCATTATAAAATTCCAAAATTTCTTCAATAAGGGCAATCCAACACTCCTCTTCAGCATACACTTTATAACACCTTCAATCTGCAACAGAAAGGGATCCTACGCAGCCTTAGAATTTATTTCACAGGTATACAAGATTGCTCAATGAATAATGCTCTGAGGCTGATTACCGTAATAAGATTGTGATCCAAAAGTTAATAATTCAAACCCAACTTGAATTCCAAAGATAATGTTGCAAATAGATTTCTTCTTTGATATAAAAGAAGAAGATATCAAATCGGAAGAGAAAGATAGTATTTAGCAATAATATGCAAATCAGGTATGGGCTTTGCTAGGGAAAGAAAGGTTAATCTGGCTTACAGTTCATCAAAGAATAGCAATAAAAACTAAGAAACATCTTCCTGTATTACTAAGCAATCACAAAGTGTATTGTAAGTTTGTTGAAGAAAAAGATCAATATTCACTTTAGAGTACCTCTTTTGAACCTGGCTGAGTACAAGGGAATAACCTTTCTTATTGAGTATATTTGCTAGGAGCTGATTGATATTAATTAAATCGACATTGGCCTTTTCCAAGAGATATCCAATGAAGTGTTGATCCTATAAAAATAGCTTGAGCTTTGCTACGATATCAGAAATGATTTTTTGAAGCCTCTAACAAAGAATCAGCTGATGGTAAAGAAAATAAATATTTATGATTAGGATTACTACATACTGTATATCAAATAGGATAGCATTGAGGCAAAGCCTAAAAAGCCTCATAAATCATCATAAATCCCACCACAACTCCCCAATCTTACTTATCTTAAGTTAATTGAATACATTACGTCTTAATCCAATATGCTGCCATTTTATAACCCTCCCATTTCAGTAAGCTAAAAGAATTTGTAACTTTACGAGAAAATAGCAACTCCTGCATCAAAAAGTTTACTAAAGGATATATCACTAGCAAACTCAATCAACACAGTATATTGCAGTTGCCAAGGAGAAGTCTAAGAGAACATGTTTTTCAACTTGATCATTAACTAAAATAAGGAAATCTGGGATATGATTAGAATGAGTGGTTTCAAATAAAAGGCAGTGCCCTCACCAATAGTGCTATCTTACGTGCAAAAAGTTTCTTCAGTTAAATTTTATTTCACTAACAATTTCTTTAGGAAGAAACAAAAAGAACTAATAAAGTCAATAAGTCCAAGCGTCTACATTCAAAAACACGAGTTTTAAATGTTATAGTTCATTAGAAACCTAGATAAGTATATTGGAGAGGATAAGTAAGATTTAGTTGAAGAGTCCATGAAGATGAATAGAGAGCTATGGTAATAAATTGCCAAATCAAACGATACCAATAACGTTTATTTACTACAACTCAAGCAATAAGTTAATTACTTGCTCTATAAAGGGAAAGATAGTGAAGCATTGTAGTTGTTGGCTAAATATCAAGAAAGGGATTCTAACTTTGCCATCGAAAACATACCTATTTCCCTTTTGTTTATCAAAATATATGTAAAGAAGGACGCTGAGATATAATTGCTAAAGAAGCTGTCATAATTACTTCAAATACTTGAATTTTACTTTAAGGAAGAAATGATTATACATTCATATGTATATACTATAGTGGGTAGCTACTACTCTAAGAAAGAGAATGATGAATAACGTTAAGGAAAGGTCATTACATTCTATGAGTATGCTATCAATATTGTAATAAGGCTATATGGATAGAAGGCTCAATAGGTTGCTGAAATCTATCTTAGTAGAGCAAATTCCATGCTTAATTTGAGCAAGCTGTAAGCTTTTCACAAGGATATGAGCCAAGCTATTAAAATATACAAAATTCATTCTAAAAACAACTCCAAGATCGCAGAATGCAATTACCTCATGGGGAAGGTAAACTGCCTCTAAGGCAAGATCATTTAGGGAGTATAAATGATGTAAGACAGTAGTAGCTTATTCTTAAAACTCGAAAATTACATTTAAAGTTTAAATATTTCTTTCTAAATTCTATAACTTCTTCAAGGAGAATAATCGAAATACTAAGTAAATAATGTTTAATTTAGTCGCAAATAGAACGAATAGTATAGATTTGCTTTAGGCATAAGTCGATTTGGGCATTTAAAAAGATTGTAACCATCCTAATTGATCGAGAACTCCAATGCTATACTTCCCTAACAGTTGCAATGCTTCATTAAACATTAGCCAGTGATTAATAAGATGATAGGTCAAACTAATAGATACTAATCGACCTATAAGAGGAGATAAAGGGATTTACTAGTTTTATTGAAATCGTAAGATGGTCTTTATCTATCTTGGCTGCCAAAGTGATAATTCGTAAATAGACATCAAGCGATTACTGGAAAGCCGAGAATATTATGAAATAAATCATTCACTTTTACAAGCATGACTCTAAAGTGAGTGCATCACTTTCTAAAGAGTAAGAAACAGTCTGATAATGATTTTATATGGGCTCATATATGTTTATGTATTGATCAATGAATCCACTCTATTTGGTACTTGATTGTTGCAACTGCATTCTTGCCATTAAACAAACTCACTTGATAGGCCTTTGTTTGATCGATCAGCAGGTTGGATTTCTCGAGGTCATATAGCTTGTACTCTGCTAGTGCTCCTTAGGTGATCATTAAGTCAAATTATAGATTTGAGTTCTTCGTAAGAATGACAAGATCAAATGTATGGTCGAATTATGTACTCGTTTACCAGTTAGGACTGCTCTGTGCATAAATACCGATTTTAACTTTCAAACGGGCTTGCTTGATCTTTTTGGCATAATCCTAACCTAGGGACAAATGAAATACTCTGACTCTAAGTTTACCGTATTAGGATGAATAAAAGGTAATTTTGATGTTGATTGATCCCTTGAGCTCATTACTGTTATTGAAGATTTCACTGTTAATTGTGTGAGGAATGCCGGGATGATTGAAAAATGGATTCACATCATAACGGCAGTCCCCTATCAGCTAATCTCCTTGTTTGAGCTCAAGAATGAGTCTGTTTGGATCATTGGGCACTTAAATTAAAAACACTTCTTTGATAGATTTTCCAGATAATGATGGATTGGTGTTGCACCTTACCATTGCTCCCAGAGATATATGGCATGTAATCTCTGATTATACTGAGGGGACATTGAAGTCTTCAATCAGGAGATAGAGGTAGCCTTTGACGCCAGCTTTATTTTTTGATTCCATTCAAATTTAATACTATATTAACACCTAATGATTTAATTAATCAAGTGCTATAGCCATTAGTAGTATAATTTGCTAGCTAGTTTTCATCTAAACTAGAATTGTTCAAGAAATAATAAGGATTTGACCCTCTATCATTCATAGAGATAATAAGATTTTTATTTATCAATAATAATGTCGAACTTAAGAGATATTCAAAAGCTAAGGCAAACTAAGAATTTAGATATCGTTACCTTTTCTAATAGAAACCCTCAATATCGTCCACAGGAAACATACAATATAAATTTCGACAAGCTGAATGACTTTCAGAGGAATAGTATAAACCAATCCAGTAAATACGGTTCACATTCAAAATAGGGGAGTGCATATAAGGACTCAACTTCTTCCAATACACGTCGAGGAAGTGTAAATACTAATGAACCCAATTCTCCAGCGTTGTCAGTGTAAATAACCCCTCATTCAGATATAGTAATACATTCAAGGCTGGACATAAAAGTGGAACAACTAATCAAACTTCTCGTAAAGAAAAACAACTTTCTACATATTAATTCTAAGCAAATACAATACAAATGATAAAGAGCTCTCGCCTTACAAATAGATATGAATAAATTCCTCAAAAGGTAGGAGTACATAGTTTTTAAAGAATCTGCCCGATTGGTAAAGGCGGCTTTGGTAAAGTTTGGAAGGTTGAAATGAAGAAAACAAGATAGATCTTTGCAATGAAATAGATGTATAAGGCAAAAATAATTCAGAAGAAGTCTATTAACTCTGTCATGAATGAAAGAAATCTGCTTTCAAGGGTTCGCCATCCCTTTTTCATCAATATAAACTATGCCTTTCAAGACCGATAGAAATTATATCTGATCATGGATTATATAAATGGAGGAGACCTAAGGTATCATATTGGATGCAGAAGAAGGTTTACATAAATATAAACAAAATTTTTTATTGCTAACTTAATAGTAGGACTTGACTATCTTTGCCAAAACCGTATCATTCATAGAGATTTGAAGCCATAGAACTTAGTGATTGACTCTGAAGGATACATACGAATAACAGATTTGGGCGTAAGCAGGGAATACCGAGAGTAAAACTATCAGGACACAAGCGGCACTCCAGGATACATGGCTCCTGAGGTCATTTGCAGAAGAAACCATTCTTATACTGCAGATTATTTTGCAGTGGGGGTTATGGCTTATGAATTCATGCTTGGGAAAAGACCTTATGTGGGCAAAAGCAGAAAGGAAATTAGAGACAATATCCTCAGTAAGCAGGCAGTTGTCAAGTTATAAGAACTGCCAAATCGATGGTCCTTAGAATCTGTGGACTTCATTAATAAGGTAAATATGAGGATACTCAGCTGTTGCAAAGAAATCCAAACAATCGTTTAGGCTATAATGGAATTAATGAACTGAAGAAACACGATTGGATGAAAAATATTGACTTTGCAAAACTATAAAGGAAGGAATTAAAAGCCCCTTATTTACCTTTGAGTATTGAGTAAAATTATGACGACTACAAATAACAAATTTCTTAAGATACGATTGACGAAAACTTATAATAAAATCTGCTAATGCTTAGAGATGAACAAGTGCAGTGTTTATTCGAAGGCTACTAATATGAGCCTCAAAACGTGACACAAAGAAGAAGCACTTCTAAATTATCAAATTGATAAAGCCTACTGAGATTTTCAAACATTGATAATGTATATGTTTAAAGCAAAGTGGTCAATATCAAAATTAAGCTGATGCATATATTTATGCCTTTAGTTGAGTAAATTTCTTAACGAAATCCTCCATTAAAGTTTTGCCCTAATGAGTGTAAAGTGATAGTTCCTTTTTCAATGAGCTGATCCATTTCTAACATTTAGTATTAGCCTTTTGAATTTTGCTTCTAATTATATCCAGCTATCTATTTCTAGGGTTTTCTCTTTCCTTCATCTATATCGCAGCCTGTTGGTCTTAAAGCTCTTAAATCTAGGCTCTCAGGTTTTTTGTCCTTATTATGGCTTATTTACAGTTTTACACAAAATTGGCAATGTCTTCAAACTCACGAATCAGCTATCTATAAGATTGAATGTAGTTTTGCTCAAGAGTCAAGTCTTCAAGATGGGAACGATTGGAAATAATAGATAATTAGTGAATAGTACTAAATTCTTAGAAGGATTGATTAATAAAGTGAGAAATTCCTTTGGTAACTTTCATTAAATCTTAAACTTCTCTATCGAATAGTTTGAGTTACATTTATTCTTCATTATTTTTGCTGAATTCACATCTTCTTTCCTTTTTCCCCATTATTTTCGTATAGACATTCTTTGTTATATCAAATACAGAACTTGTGATTAGCTTCACTCCCTCAATCGCAGTATTTTGCTAACTAAACTCTCCCTTGTTAAATGAGAAATCATAGGACTAATCGAATAGAAAATGGCGAAGTTAACTACTGAATCTTATCTTAGAATGATTTAAAAGGCGATATAAATATTTCTACAGTTCCTTTGTCCTTATTTATACGAAATTGTCGGTTTATAAATTAAGTTTGGCCAAGAAGTTCTTCTAAGGCAATTTAGGAATGACATAGCCACCAAAGTTATCAACAATTTGATGATGTAGAAACTAGAAGTCATTAAACCTTCTATTGACGATGGAGTCATAAAACTAACTATTACTTTTTTTAGTTTTAATCTTGTAGAGTTTATAGCTGGTAAGAAGTCCTTCCTTGATCAGCTAGGGCTTCTATATTTCCACTATCCTTTAAAATAAATATTCTTAGTAATCTGCCTAGTGCATCCCTTTGCTTTCTTATTACTCCACTAGTCTTATCTTCTAAGATGTGGGCTTGCTATTAATTTTGGTAGGGGGTGATTTGCTCAGTCTGATTTCCATTGAGTTGTAGTGTAGTTATGTGCTGGTGGGGTTGTACGATTTGCTTTGATGTTAATTCTTTATCATTGGGGTAAATTTAATTATATAGTATAACCAAAGAAATAATGCGAGTGGAGCAACTATTTTTAAAAACATTCAAACAACAATAATAACGAGGTAGTGCAATATCAAAATCGATCATAAAATATAATAGGCGTTCTTACTCTAGTTGTATTTTAGGCGGCTAATCAACTCCTAAAGACTCTCATTGTATTTCTCCTTGAATATTTAGTGAGAAAGCTAGACTTACATTTCTCCGTCTTTGTTTTCTTTGTCCAATACACTTGCTAATTATATTTTGATTGACGTTGTGCCTCTCGTTATCTTGATGATGGTTTCTTGAGAATCGATAGTAACATGCCTGAAGCGAGACAAATAATTGAATATTTTTTCATTTTGCTTATGTTTTTGAAGGATCTTGTTGATCAACTTCTATTCTCTGCTTTGTGGAGACAAAGAAGAACACTATGAATGCTTTAGTTATTAATTCAGTAAAATCTTTCGCCTTGAGAGATATTTAAGTTAATTATTGAGAAGATCAAACTGAATAAGACCACTATTACCTTGATAACTGTCTTCGTTGGCTTTAGATTTTTATATCCGAACTTTGATATTGTGTTTAGTAACCTCTCAGTCTAAGTACGCTGCATCTTAAATGACTATGTATCAATAATCGGCTTAGTCTTTTTCAATCTTTTATACAATCCCTCATTCTAATTCCTAATACGATAATCCTCATAATATTTTTTTCTATTGCTCTTGGGAAGGGGGTTGGCACTCTGGCAGCAAATTGATACCTCTTGCCTGGACTGACTTCCCCGATCTGTGAGTTTTTTGAGCAAGGCTTTGTTTTCGAACTATACATCTAGAGTTTGGGTGAAATTGGTTTTCTTGGAGCTGGGTATTTTGGGCATGGGACGTCGAGTATTGAGGGTGGATTTGATATGGATAAGGCGGTCTTCGTGTTTGAGCCAGTTCCTTTTGATTTGTTCATAGTCTGCTAATCTGCTACAGGCACTCATTGTGTAATAATCGAATATTCTAATAAAGAAAATAATACTAGAATGAGGCTAAGTATCAACTATCATAATTAATCCAAATTATCATTGCTTGCCACTCTTAGTACTGTGGTTCTTTAGTATCTATTCGATCTTCTATCTCATCTTGTCGTATTCTTTTACTATTTACCCCTTCTCAACTTCGGTGCTTGCTTTGTTCAAGGCTCGCGATTTAGATCGATGGAGTAATTAGAGTAGTTAGATAAGGGACTGTGTGGTTTTGGCCATTATTTCATCTTTTATCTTGAAAGTAGAAATATTTAAGATTTATCTTGTCTTTTTGTCAAGCTCAGCAGCATAGGATTGGAATTTGTTCATATCTTCCACAATTTTGATAGCCTGTTTTCTGGAAGGAATGGAGGCTGCCTTCTCTTTTTCCCATGCCTATAGACAACTCCTTAGCTCACCATTTAAACTGATAATTCTGCTTTGTGACTAAAGAAGATCGAGCTATTGTTGCTGAATGAGTTAATCCTTTTCTTAAAGGAGCTCTTATAGTTCTTGATAAGAATGGGAAACATACTATAATTCAGTTTGCAGCTATTATCTCTCACCTTACCTTTCTGTCTAAAGCATGTCTATTTTGGCTTGGAGCTGCTTGACTTTGAGTCTTAGCTCACTAATTTACTTTTGACTCTATTACCAGTTCTTGCTCTTATTGCTTTGATAAAACTATTATTTCTACTTGAGTTGTTACTGGGTCAAACTCAGCTTGTTCCGGTATTCACTTTCTTTCGCACTTGAACGTTGAAGTTCTTTCTTGGTCTCACTTAAATTCTCTCGAAGTTAAGCAATGCTTTGTTGCAGGTTGCTTTTGGTTTACTATAACTATCTTTATCTCTTTAAAGAATCTTCAAGTTTATTGTTGGTTTGCTATAGCTTTTTGTTCGCGCCTTTTAACTCTTATTAAAGATCTTATATTTTGGCTTTTTTAGATGTCAACTCATTTTATATTGCTTTCCTTTATTAGTTAAAGTCTCCTTTGTCTTTCTATGCTCCGATCAGTCTTAAGCTGTGTTATTAAACAGTAGTATTAAGTTTATTGATAAGAGTTCGTTTTTAGTCTATTTCCTTCTTCAAGTCATTAGACGTACTTTTCTCTTCAGACAAACGCTGCTCAAGTTGTTTGATAACAAACTACTTCAGTGACAATTCTCCTGTCTTTTCAGTTAGATCCTTAAAGTAGGCGCTGGATTTTTTGTATTAGCTCGATAAATTCTATTATAATTGTACTATCTTTGTCCTTTGCTCTTCTTGGGTGAGGGTTGAGGAGGATAAGATGTTATTCAGTTTGTTCTGTAGATTTTATTTAGCAACTAAAAGCTATTCGGCTTACTGGTGTGTCTATTTAAGCTTTACTTATAAAGTCTTCTTTAGCTATCTCTCACTTTATAATTCGATATTTGTCTTCTATAGACTTTATTTGAGATTTACTATCGTCTTGTTGGCTATTATATTGCTTAGATCACTCTGTTACTTTTATTACATTATCTTTTTTAGTTTTTGCTGCATTTACTCCTTATTCATCTAAAGTTTGGCCTTTTCTTGTTCTAAAGATATAATGTTTTCTTTTATAATTGTAATATTTTTATCTTTTTAGCTGATGATCTTTTTGTGGTTTTAATTTTCTTTAATAAGCAACATATTGTTTTCCTTCTATTTATCAAGTTGTTAGCTGAGTTCTAATTTGAACCTGTGCATTAAAGTCTAGTCCTATGCTTTCTTACTAATTTCATTTGAACGTAGGTCCAAATTCAGTTCTTAAAGTCTTTTTATTTACTATTTTGAACTATTAAGCTGCTTTTCAAGTGACTAATTGTTAGCTCTTTATTATTAGTATGACTAGGTTAAGGCTCTCAGCTTAGACTAAAGCTTTTATTTATCGTTCCTTAGCAATTAGTAAGCTATTAATGCATCTTCCGTTTCTTTTTTGACCTATTAAAGTTCTTTCTACCATTTCTTCTCCCTTTCATTATTTTGTTTACTATTTAGCTTCACTATTTCTTATAATTTTTAACTTTTAGCATGGATTTCGTTAGTTTTGTTCTCATTCTCCTTTTGTAGATAATTTATTTCTACTTCTAACTCTGCGATAGTTGTGTTAAAAAGGCTAAGATATTTGTTTCTTGCTTTTAGTGCTTATAATTGATTCTTGGCTAGATCTGCATCAGGAACAACAATTATTTACTAGAATTTATCATGCTCTTAATCTTTAGATATAATCATTAGCAATTGTTTTACTGATCGTTTAAACGTGTCAATTTCAATGCGGGCCTCTCTCTGATTTTTGTTCAGTTCCTAGTTTTTATTTGTTAATTCCTATATTTGATTATTGAGTTTCTTTTATTATTACTCTTTGCTAGCACAAATCACTTATAATTCCTTTTTTAAAGATGCATTTTTCTTTTTGAGATCGTCATTGTTTTCTTTTAGGAGTTTTATAGTTCTTTCTAAATCGTCAATGCTCTGCCTGAGAAGCTTAATCTATCTTTCTTGTTCTTGACTATCTTCCTATAGTTGTTCTAATGAGTGTTGTAACTCTAATAGTTTGGATTTCTTTTAGGCAACTTACGACTTGAGTTCTTATAATGTGTATTCTTTATTACTCATGCTTTATTTATAATTTTCCATGTTGCTGTTGAATTTGGACAAAGAAATGAATAATTATTGCTGCAGTTCTGATATTTTCTTTTGATATTCATAGCTTTTTCTTTATTTGTCTTTGATGATTTATTGCATCTCATATTATTTCTTTTTGTCCTAAAGCCTTTCTTTGGTTAGATTAGCTATTTCATGATTGGCTTATTATAGCTGAGCCGTGATATTATCTTTGTCTTTTTATAGTTTGAGCTTTTACTCTTGCTATTTAAGCAATTCAGCATTCTTATCTTTGATTTTCTTGTCATACTAGTTTATGCTTTATTATGCCTTTTGCAGACTCCACTTTAAATCGCTTATATCTGTCTCAAGATATTGCTTGGATTGGATAAGTGAGCTGATCTTTGCTTGAAACTGGCTTTAAGCTTCAAGATAATATGATTGTTATTGCTATCCTTTAGTCTTCAAGTCATTCATTCGCTCATTCAGGTAAGTATTTTTAGATGAAAGATTGTTGTTTTCTGTTCTTAACTTACCCAATTATTTCTATAGTTGAGAAGATGATTTTTATAGGTCAGAGCATCGACTGGCAAGACTTTTACTCTATCTCTTGAGGTCTTCATTATTCTTTTAAAGAAACTTATACTGCCTTTTAAGTTAATCACTTTACAGTGTAATTTTATCAAATTTTTCTTTAAGTTTTAAGTATTCTTGACTGTTTTCGTTAATCTTTTTCTTTAGACTATTCTTATCTCCTTATAATCCTCTAAGCTCATCCAACTCTCTCTAAAGTTCTCTCTTAATCAGTTGTTACTTTTATATCAATTGTTTCTTGCTTTACTCTGAGGCTTTTAACGTTTCTAATGAACTCTCGAGCTCTGATAGCCTAAACAACAAAGTTTTCTCATTTGAGACAGTATTATTGTATTTGGAAGTAATTTATTCATGTAACTCCTTTAATTTTTGATAATTCTTTTAACTCTTTTCTGACTGCTCCTTCCATTTCATTCTTTCTTCTAAGTATGTTTTCTATTTATTCTTGAAAATGGTTTGATTACTTTTTTCCTGCAAGTCCATTTTTTCTAGAAGAAGATTGTACTAATGAACTGTTTTATTTTGTTAGGACTCTAGTTGTTGAACTTTTTCAGCTAGTTTCCTTTCGCGATCACTCATTAGCTGCTACTTGCTCTCCACTTTTCTTTATAGGGCAAGATATTTGTAAGAAATGTCTTATATCTTCTCAAGTGATATCTTTAGCTATTGCTGGCTTAGCCTGTACTTTCTTTATAGTTCTTGCGTTGTCTTTTAGTATTAGCCCACTCGATTTTACAGCTCATTTATTTTATATTTTCGCTTTTATGCTACGTCTTTTATATCTTTTAATGTATTTTGCAATTATTTTTCCTTTCTCTACGATAGTTTCCATTTCTATCTGGCACTATCAAGCTGGCCTTATATCTATTATCTTTATTTATTCAGTAACTTTATCTTTTTGTCATATCCCTCTTACATTTACTTATATCTTGAGTCAAAACCTGATTTTAATACTTTGCTCGTCATTATTACTCTTGATGACTATTTCGAGTCGCTTCTTTCTAACTATTTCTTCCTTTAGGAAATTAAGAAATTCGGCATTGGGGATTAGGCTATTCTTTTTTATTTTGACCTAAGTGTAATTAGAAGTCTTTAACTTTTATTTTTATTCACTAGAACTTCCTATTCCACATCCCTAATTTTCTTGATCCTTGCGAATCCGATATTAATTGTGGCCTATGCCGTCTTATCTGAGCATCTTTTAAGCGGGAAAGTTTGGGTGATGTTTTGAATAGCATTAAAAGTGATAACTCCTGCAACAATCTTGCCCGAAGTTGTATTTATCGATATGATTAAGTCCACCTATCATAAGTAGATTTGTACTAAAACCTAGGAATAAGTTTAGGCGCTTATGTTGAATACTGATTCTACCTCTAAAGCAATGCTCTATTATACGATGCACTCTCCGTTGGTGAGCTGATACATTTTGGGAATGTCTTCGTAGAGATGCTCTGTGTGCTATAAGTGTTACCATTTTTGAACTGGAAGGAAAGTTGTCCTGGGAAGCGAATGTTCAACTTGACCTTTTCTATCTCAACAACTGTCTTTATTGAGTAGAGCTCCATTAAAATTATTTGCTATTTTATTTATCTATTAAAGATTCATTTTAACTAAAGGAATTGAATAGAGTTATGATGTATAATAAATATGTTGTAAAATAGCTGGTCAAATAAGCTTACTCAATAGCCCAAATACGCAACCATCGTCAATATACCAAACCCAACCATTCTATATCAAACAAACACAAACCAACTCATCGCCCACTCTCAAACTGAGACTTCTCCTCTCCCCATCCGAAAGGATATCTTAAGTATGGGGTCCCTGCTATCAGGATAGATATTACTCTTGAGTCGATACCAGCTTATTTGCTTCGATCTCATCAATAACAATTAAATTTTCAATCTTTAGTTTTAAAATGCTCAAAGATTGTACGTGGAGGATAAGTTTATATTCGTGGTTTGTGGATGTGATCTCTTCTGCTATAATCTGCAAGGATAGTAGCAATATGTAAACCATTGCTCATCGTTGATCTAAGCCTTGACAACAGTGGAAATAAAGGATACGAGGGAAGTCATAATTGGAATGAATGATTTAACAATGGCAAGATACAAAGGTGTCAATATTTCATTTGATTATGGGAAAATCGTTGGTATTCCTGTTTCAATGGCATGGATCAAAGACGGGGTTATTGTTGGTTCTCAATAAGGGACTGTAGCATACTATGAGGCCAAAAAATCCAAATGGAAAGCTAAGTCCAATCACCCAGTTTTATAAATAAAAGTACATAGAACTGAAACAAGCTACTTGGCAATTGTGGTAAGAAAAGATGGAATGGTTGAATTAAAAGATTGGAAAAATAAAGGCGAAACCATTAGTAAGATCAAGCTCAATGAAGAAGTTATTGCCTCTTTTATTCATGACTTTAGGAAAGACGATAACAGGCAAGTCATTTGCATTTTAAAATCAGGGAATGTAAAGGGTTTGAATCTGTATGAGGATGAAGTAAAGATTGTGAAGAAGCAAATTGCAGAGTAAATAAAGTTATAACAACAAAGTCTATAGGTTCTTCAAGCTTAGAAGCTTAACTTATAGTTCTAAATCAATCAGCTTAAGGAATTGATAAGTAAGCATAATATTGAGGAGCAGCAAGCTTAAGCGGAAACCATCATCAGTAAGGACTTCAATTTTCAAACCTATATTCATCATACTAACTAAGGCTTCATCTTATAAATAACGACAATAAATGGATATATTAGCGGCTTATCATTTGAAGAACCCATCCTTCCTGTACAATATGAAAGAGAGACACATATTAAGTATGTCTTCAAGGCAGAAAATATGGTATTTGGTGAGGTCAACTGTTTGGCCCTAGTCCACTCAAACTACACTACAAAAGTGTACTAAGCGCGTCCTTTTAAGATATCCCTTCCTAAATTTTGGAAATTCTGCCATGTAAACGAGGCTAAGAATAAGATTACAGGAGGAATGAAATTCAACTATATGGAAAGAAATGCGCGTTATATTAAATGGATCAGTCAATGTTTTTTCATGAAATGGACTGAGGAATAGAAAACCAAGCTTTAAAGTTCCAATCCACTCAAAATTAGATTCAATAATGCTTATTAGAATATTGATCTTTAGTTTATATTCTACCCTAAGGATGGTAAGATATAAATATGGTGTGACTCTCTTAAAACTTTAGGAGATCTCTTTCAAGATTTCATCGAATATGTCGGCAATAAATAGGTTGATTCCTAGCTTTGGTTTTCGAACTAAAAAGATAAACTAAAAGAAACGTTAATAACGATAGAGAAACTTAGTCAGGCCAAAGTAGCGATTTCATCTGAAATGGCTGAAGCTGTGGACAACATCAAATTCTTACTGGTCAAAGGATAAAGTGCAAGGTGCGTAGGTACTACTCATTATATATAGGATCCATGAAGGACTTAAGAAGAACTTATACTGATATAATGGGTTTTAACAGGAACCTCCTTCTGTAAATAGAGAAAAAGAACCTAAACACTAAACTTCTGTCTGATTCACTGAAGAACCTAGGGCAGTTTATCAACCAAACAGCGAATGTTAGATATGGCAAAGCAAAATAGCAAGTTATTGCTGGGTGCCGAGAGGCAATAAAAAAGAAAGAGTTTCCTAAAATACTCACTATCATGGAAAGGGGTGCTTCGGCAGTATGATATATTCATGATATGAGTTTAGTTCAATCATATCAAAAATTAGAGTTTTGTCTTATAAGTGTAGTAAATTAGCAATACATTTTTTTTGCTATTTTTTTCTTAGAAGCAAAGAATACGAATATTGGACGGAACAAACACATGTTGGGCGAGCAAACAATAGAATTGAAAAGATTGGACCACATCGCTGTGTAAATGGCAGTTTGAATTGAACTCTTAATATTAATATCAGTTCACAAAACTTTAGAGCCATATGAGCAGAAAGAGCAACACACACAAGAAAGCACCTGAGGCCATCAGTTGGAAGAGGGCCCATCCTCTGCATGACTAATTGCTGCTTATTTAGTCTGAAGAGGAGGTCTCTCCTCAAATTGACCTCTTTGATGATCTTCTCGTCTAATCCCTTCCCAAGGTTTAAAGCTAAGATTAATCTGAAGAGCCAGCTGTATTAGACCCCTTTGAAGCTGTCATGTAGGCATATTCTTTCGACTAAAGTCCTAGTCCTCCTGCCTTTTTCGATAAGCCTCTATAAAGGACTTCATAAAAAATTGAAGTAGAGGAATTGTTCCCAAGCCGCAAAGGGTGTACCTGCACATCGTCAAAGTGTGAAAAGAAATACTGTGACTGCTTCAAAATGGGCCATGCCTGCATGCCTGGAGTTTGCTCATGCAAGGGATGCTATAACGTTGAAGTGAAGAGCATCCATTATGAACTGCACCAAAAATGGCTCCAAAAGGTCAATGAGTCCTCTAGCGGGTGCAACTGCAAGAAGAGTCAATGTTTGAAGAAGTATTGCTAGTGTTATAGCAGTGGAAGGAAGTGTGGATCTCAGTGCGAATGTACCTCTTGCTGTAATATGTAACAAAAGGAAGAAGGTCGGCTCTAGAGCGTTGCTAAGAAGAGGAAGACTGGATCGTTCTTTGGTACTGGCATAGATGAGTGAAGGAAATGATCGAGTCCATTGCATTATTATAAATGAGTTTGCCAATATAAATTATTCAATGATACGCAAGATTAAATCATACAAGAGAGTTATCATTGTTACTTGTTTGAAAATTTATATCGAATTCGAGTAAATTGATGCTATTTGTTTCTTTTTTAACTTCAACTTTTTGCTTGCTCTGACCAGGGCCAATCATTGCTTTCCCTACTTCGATTTTCTTCCCCTTGTTTGAGTTCTCGTTAATAAAGCTGCTTATAGCTGATTTTGGGTTTTCAGCTGGTATTTATTTGTTATATCCAGGATCGATGAAATCTACCTTGTGCTATATAGTATGCTATGAAGGAGAAGATACACCTATTACATTTAATAGGGTTTTGAGGATCTTCTTGTAGTTTTCAACATTGTCTTCAGGCTATGGAAACTCTTTCAGCTTCTAAACGTGGTGTGAAAAATATTTCAAATACTCTTAATTCTTTTTAGAGAGAAATTAAATTGTGTAGAGTGCTTTGGCTTTAACCGCGAATGGATAGTTGACTTATATTTTACTTAAAAGTAGAGACCCAATGATACTTATATCTAGCCACTTGACTTCTTTTAAAAAATCGTTTAGTGTATTTTAATTAGGCTTTATTCGAATCCCAGATGTGTTTATGATCTATTAAACTAACCCTTTTTATATTTCTCTATGTTGAGATCATTCTTACATATTTTTCCGGTCGTTCAATGTGTCCCAATCGTAATAAAGTACATTATTTTTATCATTGCTTGTTGGATTGTTCGATTGTACTTATTTTGGATTTGAAGCAGACAATATTTATGTTTATAACAAGTTGGTTGATGGCTTAGTATTTGCGACTACTTTTGTATTCACTACAGTTTAAACTTTTTCTTATTCATCTTCCCAACCTAAATAGTCGAGCGAATACCTCCAAGAACTTTCTTTGCCTTATTTGTATCTTGGTTTTTTGGTTTGTTTATGTTTGTTGCTGTCTTCTTGCTCAGAAACATGTATTGCAATATTTACACAATGATATATAGATTGGGAATTTGAAGAGTATTGTTAAATATCAGTTTTTCTTGAAGACATCAATATCTTTGTAGAAAGTTCTTCTGAGCTCGGCTTGGTCAATCCTTGTTTTTCTTTGCATTCTTTGCTCGACACTATACTCCTTTCCTGTCCTTGAATTAGCGAAGTAAAAGGTTCTCAAACTTTATGGTTTATTATACTAAGGATTGTGGCTTATTTCATTATTATGCATTCGTTATCTTCTTGGGAAATACTGGATCGGCTTAAAATCCATAGTTCTTATTTTACTCTACCTGAGATGCCAATGCTCAATTGCGGGGACTTTGTGGACAGAGGAGCGGAATGGTTTTTCGAAGCTGGAGGGTTCGAAGAAATGGCCTCTCCCTCTTATTGGTGTTTGGTCTGGCATTTAGAAGTCTCATTTAAGGAAAACTTACTTGTTTTAATAAGGTCCTTTGCAGGATAGTGATGGATAGTTGGTGGAAATTTAGAGCTCCTTTGACCTTTCCATTCACTTTGCGATGCAGTATCATATAAGGGAGTGGTATATGAGTAGGGTTAAAGGGTTGAGTAGTTCATTTCGCAAAATAAATTTAACGCAAATTATTATTATTGTAAGTAAAAAAAGCTTTATTGAGCATGTGATTCATATTAATAAGGCTTAAGCCAAAGGCAAATATATTATTATTAGAGAAGAGATGATGATATCAATAGAGTTTTGATTTAGTGAAGGATATTTGAATTTTTCGTCCTAAAACCTGTTTATTGTGCATTTCAGCAATAGCATAAAAGCTGTCTTCGATATTCTTAAACTTTATCAGAGCCATATTTTTGTCAAAGTTACTTCCTAAAATTTATACACCCTCCACTTCCCCAAACTAGGAAAAGACATATTTCAAGTTATCAACCTTGCATGAGTCTCTTCTCAGTGAAGAAACATGGAGAGTATTGCTTGGAGGATTGATGGTGATTGATTTCTGAGGGGTAAATCTAAGTTAATGTGGGTAATACCTATCAAAAGATGGATCAAAGTATGTAATTTAAGAATATTCCTATTCTTTCGGTACGGCCTCACTTATATCCTCGATATAGGATAGGTCCAAATAGTTTTCCATAAGCCGATAGCCTTGAAGATAGTTTTTGGCCATGGCTGCGAACTCAACTGTCCTGAATTTTATAAATACTGATTTTTTTGTCTTTTTTATGTAAGATATATTGCCAAAGTTACTGAAGATATTATAAATATTTCTGTTCTGGATATCTTAAGTCAGCTAAAACTGCAGGTAACAACTTTTTTCTTGAAGTTATTTAGACAAAATTTCTTCTTTGTCATTCTTTTTCTATTCGCTCTTGAGTAGCCAGTCAATACTACTTTCGATAGTTTTCTCGATATTATCTTCCATTTCGAAGGGTTTGTGAGCATACTGAGGAGAATTGTAGACCTGCTGATATTATAGAGAATGATTTTATTTATCAAGTGTAAAATTATAAAAGGCTTAACTCAATTCTCCGTATTAACTGTCAGATGGCATGCTGTAATACAAAGGATAGTTATAGTAATTGAGAGGACTGCAATAGTAGTAAGGAGGAGCTGACAAATAGGCTGAGTTCTACAGGCTCACTCCTTCTGTTGTCTAATGCTTCAGATCTACGCTTGTGAAGTTAGAGTAATAAATATTCATTTTGCATATTGTTTCATAAAGTTTAGATCCGTCTAAGCAGCTTTTAGCCTATATTATAATTTGAGTGTACTTTGATTGCATGTTCGAGATGGTGGAACTAAAGGAAAAACTTGGTGACTTCCCCTTTTTAAAAAATAAGGATCTTAACGATAGGACCGAATGGAGAAAATCTTGCGAAGACAATTTAATTGGTGACTTCAATGATGACAGTATCGTAGACGCAAATAAGGAGAACTTTTGATGGTGCTTCTTTGAGTTGTCCCTGTCGTTTTTTCATATAGTTTTAAAATAATAAATTATTACGGCATAGTAGTAAAGGTCTAACAAGTTTAAAAAGTGTAAGAATTATTTTAATAAAATACTGCCTTTTGTATCCCTGTTATTACTTACTTTGTTTTTACAGTCATATTCTAGAATTAGCCTTATATTGTATATGAAAGTAAGTATAAACAAAGTTACCTTAAAGATGCATGCGAAAATCATATTAAATTTGCCTATTCTTCCACTTGTTATGAGCTATTTAAAATATGAAACTTGGCGGATAATCATTAATAAAAGAAAAATTATCTAAATAATGTTTGAAAGAAGCCTATTGCAATAATTCGTAAAGAGATGGGTTGCTTATACTAAAATAAATTTAAAATATTAAGTTTTGATGTTTAAAACACGACTACTAATTTGAATAAATGGATGTAAATATTGGGCAATATCACTCACTATCTGATGTTAATCCAAAATTAATAATCCGATAAATAAAATGCAGAAATACTAGCCTCTTCAATAGCTGCCCTCTATTCAGAGAAGCCTGACTCAAAAATCTAAGTCAACCCCTGCCATCAAATTTAACAAATCCTCCCTTAAGAATCCTTAGCTCTAGTTCCTTAAACTGCCCTCTATCTATTCCAAGCTATCATCATCAAACTAAGCGGCAGATCGTAATACTAAGAGCAAGGTGCAGAAACTTGAATAAAAGATTAAATAGCTCAGAGGGTAAGTAAATAATACAAGGCTCAAGACCAAAGTACAATAGTATTTTATTTAGTAAGCCCTTAATAATATCCATCTTATCGATGAGACTTTGAATACGCAGCTTGCCACCATCAAAGATGATCTCAAGAAACAAATCAAGACAGTCAACAAATTCGGTCACTCACTTAAAGAAAGCTACGAAGAGAGGTCAAAGACAATCAGATAGGACTGCAAAGTACTTTGGGATAAGAGTTAATAAATTTGGCAAAAGCTCTATGAGCTAAAATTAAGAACTGAAGGACTAGAAAGAGCTATGGGGTTTAGATATGGCGTCTGATTAACAAAATTCAATTTATATTGATATTAAATTTGTATTTGTATGTACTGTTTTAACTAATACATTCTAACTATTTCGATTATTATTTTTCTTATCGTAGCTGTTAAATCCGATGAAACAACACTAGTAAGACGACGGATGGGAAAACCATTAAAACTAATAAGACAAACTCACTATTGACACCACTAATCATTTCAGATATCGATTCAAAGAAGTGGCAAGAGATATCCTGGACAGCCATCATCATTCATTGGAACCTGATATGGTCTTTGGATGGAGGCCCAAACTCCCCTCTTGCCCACTACCACTCACATACACCAATACTTACACTGATGCCCTCCTTGCTCATCTCCCCAATGATGATCGATTCAAACTCATCTATCTTGGCCCCAGGCCATCCAACTCAGTCCAAGTCAACCAGCAATACGATTACAGTTGGAGGTACAGGCCAAGATACAACACCAACATTTTAGCAGTCAAATAAGCAATAAGACGTGTTGGAGACAATGGAAAAAGATATAGCTTAGATGTGGCACCAAACGAAATACAGTTTGATTCTGCATTTGAATCAGGGAACTTAGATATGGCGGTTCGAGTAAAGAAAAACGAGTATGATTTATTCTTGAGGAGTGATACAAATACAAGAGGACATACAAGTTGGTATTACTTTAAAGTAAATAATAAAGATCTTGTTGGAGAAGTACAGTTTAACCTATGTAATTTTGGCAAGAGGAAGAATCTTTATACTCATGGCTTGAAGCCTTATGAAATGACAGAGGGTGGTGAGTGGAAACAGTAGAATTGTTATGAGGTTAACTGGGTTTAGAGAATATGTCGTTATGGATTTGATAGGAAATCATTTCAATTGCAGTTCAAGTATTTCTTTAAAGAGAAGAATCAGTCAATCTATTTCGCATATTCAATCCCTTATACATACTCCAGACTACAAAACTTTATATCAACCATGCAATTAAAAGATCAAAGATGCATTGAGCACTCTAAGCTTTGCTAAAGCTTGGGAGGGTTAGATGTGCCTCTTTTGACTATCACTCATAGAAATGATGGTTAGAACTCTGATTCATCTAATAATGGTCAGGAAGTAAAAAAGAAAATTGTGCTCATTACTGGAAGAATTCATCCAGGATAACCGCATTCTTCATTTATTGTGTAAGGATTGATTCGCTTTTTAGCCTCTGATGACCCAACTTCATCCATTCTAAGGAAGAACTTTATATTCTATGTGGTTCCCATGCTTAACCCAGATGGAGTGATTACAGGCAATTTTAGAACGAGTTTCAGTGGTAAAGATTTGAATAGGCAGTTCAACAAACTCAATAAGTTTATATTCCCATAGATCACTGCTTTGCATGATCTTGCCATGCAATTGAAAAGAAATAATCGCTCTGCATTCCAATTCTATTTTGACTTTCATGCTCACTCATCAAAGAAAGGTTTATTTTGCTATGGTCCTTAGCATGTTCCTGGGAAAACTTAATATTTTAAATCAAGGGCTTTAGCAAAGCTTATTGAACAAAAGTCTCCTATCTTCAGCTATTTGAGATCCATATTTACAGTTAGCGAGGCAAAAAAGTCAACAGGTAGAGCTCATATGCTATGGAAAATCAAAATTCCTATGTCCTTCACTTTTGAGGTATCTAATGGATTGTACGACAATAAAGAATCAAGGCATTTACCCTTAACTGAAAAACATCTCTTGGATTTAGGTTTAGCTGTTGGGCAAGGATTTTATCGTTATGGTCAGCTATAAATGAGGCTGCCTACAATAAAAGTGAAGGCGAAAGTGGATTCTGGTATTAAGAAACGAAGTGGCTTATCAGCCAAATAGTTTAGAAAGAGTAGCAGCAAGAAAGGAAGAACTCTGACAACAAAGGACATCAAAGATCTTCATGAAATACAACTAAAAGATTCATGCAATACATAGAAGCTCATAAGAAACAGAGAAATATCACTTCATTAGATCATCCAGAATGAAGAAAACTCTAAATACTAATCGGTTTCTGATAAGTAAGATTTCTTAAAGATACTTAAGGAAATCAAAAGATAAGAGAATGAGCAAAAGATGGATGAATATTACTAAGGAGGATCGGATTCTTAGTCCGAAGCAGATGACCTCGATGAGTAAGAGATAAGCAAACTTCATAAAATGATTGAAACAAGAAATTAAAATACAAAGAGCTACTCTAAAGGGTTTATCCAATGGAAGTCTAAAAATCATAAATAGATGCTGCATCAAAAACGTTCTGAATCTCAATAAATTAAATAAAATTTCCCAACGATTCAATAAGATTATCCTAAAAAAGCGGTGACTTCTAAGTATATGCAATCAGTGAAACTCGCTGCGCTTCCTCCCCGTTCCAAGAGAATACAGCTTCCTTAGGCTGAGAAGATCGTGCTTTTGGCTAGGAACTTTGCATTATAGATATGATAATTATAATATTTGCATGCTTATTGCTCATGTTAAAATCTTCATTATATTGGGATTGCATAATTTTATTGTAGGCATGAATAATCCTGAAACATCTTTCCACACCATCGACACTGCTACAATGTATAGCTACAATCGAGGTACTAATCAGTCCTGGAATATGTCGGAATACCGCACACCCAAGTTGGAGGTGGATGCAAACATGTAGGTTCAGAAAAGAAAGTGGTAGTCTCAAAAGAAGGGACAAAAAGATGGACGTTATCTTACTAAGCGAGGATTTTATATGGATTATGATTTAAAAGTTGCTAAGAGTATACCCTCGCCATCTTCCTATCAATCCCAAAACCCTTGGGACTTTACCAAACTCAAGAAAAGTGGGTAGCACATCAAGGTTGATCAGAAGCTGATAAAATAGACTTATTTATAGAAGATATAGCTGGAGCAGAAGAATAGGAAGAGTCCAGGAATTTCGTTTTACAAGCTCTAAAAATCATTTGAGGAAATAGAAGAGCAAAAGAAGAAGATGAGATAGCGAAAGATTAATGTGAGTGAAAAGAGATTCTTCTATTAGAATACTGAAAATCTAAGTAATAATGTTCCTGGCGCAGGAAATTATTCGCCCCATCCTATGTCTCCTATTCAAAGAATGGACAAAAGTGATTATAAATTCTGGGTCAATAAGCATAAGCTTTAAAATGATAAATTAATGAAGCGCTAGTCGATCAAGCCTGCCCCTGGAACACATAATCCATTGCCTCCATCAATAACAACATTCGATCAACTTTCCTTGCTATTTAAACAACCATCCAAGAAGCGATATTTTGGTGCTGACGCCAAATTTGAATACTTGCGAGACAAGAAAAAAGTAATAGTCTAACAAAGGCCAGATCCATCAGTTCACTCTACCATAATTTAATGGAAAGGGAAGGGTAGCCCCAAGAAAACTCTTTTGAATGAGATGATATGGAAGGGTCACTCTCAAAGTGTGTACCATTGATTTATAATAATATATTGATGAAGAGATTTATTAAAATTGACGCTAATTTGATTGTTCCTACATCATTTAGGGGAAGGCTAAAATAAGGACTGAACCGTTGCAAGGCTGAGGCAAAGCAATACCATGCATGTGTGGTAGTAAATGAGTTGGAGACTCAAGAAAAATAATGCTAAAAGTAATTCCAAGCATTTAAAGCTTGCATAAATCTCTGATAAATATAAATTAATATGGATGATAATTAATGTTTCAAAGGACAGATCATAAATTGATCAAGACTATGCTTTAATTTAGGTTAGAAATTACTTTATTGTCCACTTTAAGAGTGCCTGAAGCATTCATAGGATTTAGCTCGGCTGATACAGTTAAATAAGGCAGTTATTACTCAATTAGATAGTCTATTTAATTAAAAGAGTTATGTTCGCTATGTTTTTTGTTATACATTTTGCTTAGGTCTTGGGATTCGGGAATATCGACATTATTAGTGTAGGACATCATTAGATTCTTTTCATAAGCCATATTCTTTTCGGAGTCCAGATAATGATGATAGCTGATTGCTATTTCTGGTTGTCTCTACTCATGGTATGTAGCTTTGAGTGCCTTTTAGTCCTACGTCTGGATCACAATGGTTTATCTTAGCGATTTTACTTCTTATTACAACTAATCATTCTTTACCTTCAGGTATTTCATCTAGCTATCGAACCTCACCTATTTCTATAGCAGTTAGTTGATCCTTTGGTCTTTTATTGATTTGTAGATCTATAGTTTTTCAATTCGATCTCTCAACATGCTGATTTCCTACTCCCTCGATAAATGAGTCGATTGCTATGTGATATGAAGGCATATCGTGCTAGAAATCGTAAGCTACTTTTGGCGGTTTGGAGGAGTGACAAATACTGTTGGCTCAGTTTATAGCTATGATTCATTCTTTTTGGAAGATGAGGAAGATGCTCTGAGACGTGTATTTAGAATCTAATACTATGCAAGTTTTGTAATCAATTCATTGTTTTTCTATGTAAGCTCTTGTATTTTAGCTCGTGTTTTCATCAATTCTCTCTATTTAAGGCAAAAATTACTTTATATGTTTTTGCTTAGATGGCCAATTTTTTGTACTCAGTCTCATTAGATTTTGTCTATTTCAATTTGGTGTTGAGTTAGACTTTGAGACAGCCGAGAAATTCCTTGGAGAAGAGCTATGTAAGAATGGTCTTATTGATGTCTGTTTCTGATTTGATTGGGGAGAGGAATGGAAGGTTGGGACTGCGAACATCTTTTCGACTCATTTATTGATTTATAGAATTAATTATAATCCACAATCATCAAAGTGCCATAATCCCATAGTAATCAAGAAAGTTATCAGTCTACTAATCTCTGATGGCATAAAAATTATTCATCATACATTCAAAGATATAAAACCTTTCGAATATAATTTCTTTAATGGGACTGAGCTCATAATATTATTTGTTTGCGTATGAGAAGTTGTTGATATGGTTAAGATTATTTAATAAATCATTTTTAATTTATTAATGCTTGCGAACCGATTGCAATCAACTTCCTCCCTCCTCTTCCAGAGCCAATTTGGGTTTGCCACAAAGAACCTGAAGCAAATTAAGATCAGAATGAAGGCAGTTGAGTCGATTAAGAAGATCACAAAAGTACGTAGATGATGATTTAGGCAATGAAGATGGTGGCAGCCGCAAAGATGAAGCAAGATGTGTCCAGATTAGAAAAGGCTAAGGCATATGGAGTCGGCACTGTCCAAAGAATCATTAATAATGAGACATATCTCGCCAAGAAAAAAGCTAACTTTACTCCCAAAAAGTGGTTGCTCGTCCCCATCACATCCGACAAGGGACTCTGTGGAGGTGTCAACTCCAATATCATCAGAGAAATCAAGGCTATGGTGAAGGCTGACCGTGCTGCATACAAACTTTTTGTTGTTGGGGACAAGGGATCAGTCGCCCTTTCCAGACCCATGGCTGATATCTTAGATACTGCCATCACCCACGTAACAACACCAATGAACTTCCCAACAGGTATCATTTTACCCTATTCTAGCTGCTTCAATTGCCTATCAAGTTATTCAACACGCCAAGGACTGCGACAGAATTACCCTTGTCTACAATGAGTTCAAGAATGTGATCAGTCAAATCCAAAGGAAGGTTGAGATCATGAACAAGAATGAGTTTGT
>JACCDV010828387.1_pt1 | contig 26889 bp, 32 predicted proteins | sample 7446131 | NCBI WGS metagenome assembly JACCDV01 (sample SAMN15323448, study PRJNA562643) | freshwater metagenome | isolation source: river surface water | place: USA:Blue River Watershed | collected 2017-08-17 | reverse complement strand
GCCGAAAAACGTCCGTCTTGTGGCTTTCGTCGCTCGTCGAGTCGAATAGAGGAGAGAACTTTGATACGCGCTACGATCGCACGGTGCGTGGCGAGAGGCAAAACCACACTTGTATGCAGTTCCCCGTCCACTCGGTATCGCACACGAACACCACTCGGCATTGGCTCGATATGCACGTCAGATGCCTTACCATCGATCGCGTAGCGCAGCACGGTGGAAACAATCTTAATTGCCGGCGCGTCCTCCTGAATATTCTTATCTTTTGTGATCGCTGAGTGTGCGAGGTTTGGATCTTCAAGATCGAGCGGAGCCATTTCGTCGCCGGATGCTGGCGCCTTTGCGGCAACCGGATCACCCTCAGTAGCGAGGTCAGTAATGGCCTGCTCCACTTCCCCACGAAGACCGCGGTACATGGTGAGTACCTTATCGAAATCTTCTTTGGTGATACTGAAGACCTTGTATGGAAAGCCGCTCGTGCGAGAAATAAAGTTAAGTGCATCGATGGCCTGCATACTGTCAGGATCCACCATCCCGACCTCAAGCACATCGTCTACCACCGCGAGTGGCGCGATCTGGTAGTGCTCAGCGCTCTCCTGCGGAATAGCACGCAAGACATCGTACGGAATCTTTGTATCGCCCAGTGTTCGTCCCTCAATATCGGACGGGGCGTTCGTCGTATTCGGCATAGCGCTTAACGCTGCAACCCCGTCGCAGCAGAGCCGCGGCCGAGCGGTGCGAATGGGTTTTGGCGGCCGACCGGCTCAGGAATGATAGTCGTACCGAAATCCTGCAGCGCCTTAAATGCTGGATCGTTGAAAATGGTTCCAGAGAGCGTGATCGAACGTAACGTGAGCAACGTTTCCACGAGCTCCCGATCCTCTGAATCTGCCGATGGTGAGCCTGTATCCACAGTTTCGGTAGTAAGAAGTCCTTCTGGCTGCGCGCCTCCACCAGACATGCCATACCACACACCTCCAACAACGAGTGCAACGATGACGGTAAACAGTACGATATGTTTTTTGATCCAGTCCATATTATTTGAGCCAATACGTTCTGAGTGTTACCTCGAATCCATAGAGTGGTTCTCCTCCTAACGTGTCGGTGCCAGCTGCAACCTTCACCTCTGTAAGATCAATGAGTCGCAAACTTGTCTCGAGATCGGTAATCAACTGTTGCATCGCCGCATATGTGCCCTGTGTGGAGAATTTTGTGGTGAGCACGTCATACTTTTCTCGCGAAGAACTAATGGTACCGACGGCTGATTGCGTACTCTGTCCTGCACCTGGCGTAGAAACAACCACGTTCTGCAACGCCATCCCTCGTCGCGAGGCAATATTGTCGAGATCCAAGATCAATCGTACGTTATCCACGTGGTCAGGAAGCAGTTTCTGTAATCGGTCACGGTCCTCCGGCAGGAATTCATTGTATTTATTGAGAAGAACCTGCTTGCGCTCCTGCAACTCATTCGCTTTAACGAGGGCAGCATCGTAGGTCGCAATCTGCGCCTTTTGCACTTGAGCAGAATCGTACGTTGGCTTCGTATAGAAAAAGAAGATGCCGAACGCCCCGAGTATACCAACGATAGATATAACTGTTTTTCCCATACTTATTGTTGAGGCGTGTTCGGCGCTGGCTGCTGAGGTGCACCGAATGGATCCTGCTCTTGCTGCTGAGGTGCGAGCGATGGATTGGTTTCTGGCGACGGATCGTTGTTGAGGCCATTTACAAGACGAACGAAGTTGATCGACTGCGGATTCACGAGCGCAGTGAGATTGAATCGAACCCCGTCTGCTTGACGGTTAATGTCGGAAAAGATTGGATTCGTAATCGTGCCATTTTTTGAGAAAAGATCGGCCTGCAATGCGATCGAGTTTACACTCTGTGCAACCCCCGACATCTTGATCTCTATGCGCTGTGGATCTGATGCACTCAAATCGAGCGTTTTGAACTGGATCGTGGTTAGCGTTGCCTGCTGGAGGATGGTGAAAAACGCAGTCGGGGCGATGTGAGCTGCCAGCAATTCATCGGCGACGTGCATACGATCATCCAAGCGCGTGAGTGTGTGAATAAGCGAAGGCTCAAACGCATCCTTGGCACGCTGAAGCTGCTCTCGCTTGCTGTTTGCACTGGTTTTCAGGTATTCGTCGTATAAAAAGACCGCGCCACCAAGCGCGAGGGATGCCACGAATATGACTATGGTGAGAAGGAGTATGAGGTCAGATAGACCGCCCGACGATCGCACGCGCGACGTCGAGGAAAGCGATGCTGCATCTTGCGGAATGAACGATGATTGTGTGGGTGTATCCATATACTATGCGCCCTTGAGCGTTCTGAGCGCGAGACCAACCGAAACCGAAAACCCCGGACCGATTTCTTTAAGCACTTTCGAAAGAAACGCTGGTGCTTCTGTTCTTGAAAACGGGTCTGCCAGCGCTACTTGTGCATTCAACGACGACTTTGCAATATCCGAAATTCCGGGAAGCGAGGCACCACCACCGGTCAGGATGACGCTCGCTACATTTTTGTTGTAGCGCTGCCCGTAACTTAATAGTACCCGATTCACCTCTGAAAAGATGCGAGAGAGTGTTGATAACAACGCTTCTTTGATCTTATCGTTCTCGCTTGTCGAATACACACTCGAATCAAGCAAGCCTCGCTCTCGCTTCACACGCTCCGATTTATCGAACTCCCATCCGAGCGCGCGGCCGAGCTGCTCTGTCATGTGCTGACCACCGAGCGAGAGTGAGTGGGTCATGCGCACCACCCCGCGCTCAACGATGTACATCTTTGTAGTGGATGCGCCGAGATCCACTACAAGAAATGGTGCAATGCCGTGCCCCGACGACGAGCGGATCGAGCTAAAGATCTCGATCTCGTAAAAGTTCGTGGTTACATTCGCTGTCTCCATAATCACCTTGAAATCATTGAGTACGGAATTTGTGATCGCAACGAGCAAGACCTCTTGCCCCTGTTTACGGATTGCGCTCTTATCTTGCAGCTGATCGAACGCTGTGTCTTGCTGTGGATCTGGTGGAAGCACGAACCAATCAAGAGACACTTCGGAGACCGGAACGGGAATGTATTTGCGCGCCTCAATTGGAATGATGCGTTTAAGTGACTCCTGATCCACCTTCGGCAGATCGATAACAGAGACGAGACTCGAAGAGAATGGCACTGAGAGTCCTGCGGTTTTTGCCGTCACATTTGCCTCCCGCATGAGGTCGGTAAGCGCCTCGGCGATCTTTTCCGGTGGAAGCTTTACCACCTTCCCAATTGGCTGCTGCGCATACGGACCGAGCGCGATCTCGCCATAGGTTTCGAGCACCGCCATTCCGCGAGAGATCCGAAGCTGTACAACTTTTGCAGATGAAGCGCCGATATCAATGCCAAGCACACTCCCCTCACCGGCACTCGGCGTCAAATTCTTCAAAAGCCCTCCTAAAGAGAACGCCATGATGTCTCAGTATATCAGCCAGCGTGTGCATGCACGCTTCCTCTACTGAATAGCGTCGATTTTCGCCGCAAGAATGAAATCATTTTCTGAAAGCCCTCCGATCGCATGTGTCGTAAGCACGATGCCCACCTTCCCCCAACCCACCGTGAGGTCTGGGTGGTGACCTTCACCTTCCGCAATGGGAGTTATTTTATTCGCAAAGCCCATCGCTTCAAGATAATTCTGAAATTTGAATTCCCTCGAAAGGCTCAGTCCGTCAGGGGCAATGGTCCATAGCGGCGTTTGTGTATGAAGCTGTGCCGATTCCTCCCTCATAAGCGGTAGCGCTCCTCCTTCGCAGGGCACGCAGTGTTTTTGCACGAGGTCCGTCATAGAAAAAATGTAGCACATGAGTATGATGGCTCTATGGATGCCATTCTCTATAGGATCAGACACCTAGGTGCCACGGTACTCGACGTGATGTTTCCTCGTACACAGCGACGCGTGCGGGCTGAAAACCTCTCTCCAGAGGACGTCCGCATAGAACCAATGACAACGGAGATGCTTGGCCAAGAAATAGCGACCCTCGGTACATACCAGTCGCTGAAAGACCTGATTCAGTCCCTCAAGTACGACCGGTCGTCCGTATCCGCACATCTTCTCGCCTCTGCACTTGCTGAGTATTTGCGCGAAGATATCGCATCGAAGCGACTCTTTACGACAAAGGAGATTCTTTTGATTCCGATACCACTCGATGCGAAGCGAAAGCGTGATCGGGGCTATAACCAGATCGGCATGGTGATTGATGCGCTACCACGTGAGTTCAAAGACGGCACCCTTTCCCGCATCGCAGCCCCCCTGCTCGAACGCATACGAGAAACAAAGGCTCAGACAAGGCTTTCGCGAAGTGCGCGACTATCAAACGTTGCGGGCGCGTTCGCAGTGTCGGACCCAGAACTCGTAAGCGGACGGATCGTGTATCTGATCGACGACGTTGCAACCACGGGAGCCACACTTGTGAATGCGCGAACCCCACTCATACATGCGGGCGCCGATGTAACACTCTTTGCGCTTGCACGCGCCTAAGAGGTCGATACGTGTGTCTCGATCATGTGGCGCGCGATCATCACCGCGACGATCTCAGAGTAGATCTGTGTCGGTGTTGTCATAGCCTTTACGATAAATTGGTCCGCTCCGAGCGCTTTGGCACGATCCATGTCTTCTTTCTGACCAAGGTTAGAAAGAATGATCACGGGAATATCTTTCAGTTCGGGCGTTGCACGCATTTTGGTAAGCACATCGAATCCAGACATACCTGGCAAGATAAGATCAAGCAGGATCAGGTCGGGCCGGAACGACATTGCCCGCTCCAAACCATCTTCGCCCGACGTCGAATGCTCTACCACGCAATCATGTTTTTTGAGCTTCAGGACCATGATCTCTGAAAGAAATTTGTCGTCTTCGATCGTGAGGATCTTCTTGCCCGCGAGCGACAGATTGGCGTTCGAATCCAGTAGGTGTTCTTTTACCTTGTCGAGTACTTCGTTCGGATCAACCTGTGCCTTCACGATGTAGTCCTTTGCGCCCAACTTTACTGCACGAGAAATTTCCACGGGTTGCCCTGAGTTAGAAACAATGACGACCGGAATGTCAGCAATTCGTGAGTCCGCTACCTTCGCCTCAAGCACCTGATAGCCGTCGAGTGTTGGAAGCACGATATCAAGCAAGACAAGATCGGGCATATAGGTCGGCATTCGATCAAGCCCCTCTTTACCGTCGAGCGTCAGCTCGACTTCATACCCAGCGCCCTGAAGCTTCTTTACTAAAAGTTCCCCGAGCAATCGGTCATCTTCGATGATGAGGATACGTGCGCTCATGCCACTTGTTTCTTAGGTAGAGTAATAAAAAACGTGCTGCCAACATTTTCTTCGCTCTCAAAGCGAATGGTACCACCGTGTCGCTTGACCACCGTAGCGACAATATACAAGCCAAGACCTGAACTATCTGTTACAAAACGCACCGCGTTCGCAGATCGGTAGAAACGTCCAAAGATATTCTTCTGCTCATCCTGTGGGATCCCAATGCCGTGGTCTGCCACAATAAATTCGATTGCTTGCTCCCTATTTCTCAACTCAATGCGTATTGAGGAATCAGCATGAGAGTACTTGATTGCATTCTCGATCACATTCTGAAAAACACTTCGAATACTCTGGGGATCAATGGGTATGTGCGGCATGTCTGGATCGATGACCGTCTCGATCGAAACTTTTTGTCTCAGTGCCACGATCTTGATCTCTTCAAGAAGATTTTGCAGCAGATCGACAAGCGATGTTTCTTGTATCTCAAACTGGGCAGTGCCACTTTCGAGCTTGTCAGCCTCGAGGAGTTCATTGATGAGGGCAACCATGCGCTCGTTTGATTCGTAAATTTTCATAACGAAGACTCGCTGCTCTTCGGTCAGTGGTCCGATCTCGCCACAGATCAACATCCAGAGCGCCCACTTCGCTCCAGAGAGCGGCGTGCGTAATTGGTGCGTGACTCGGGATACAAATTCCGATTTGACGCGATCGATCTTTCGAAGCGCCTCGTTAGCTCGATTGAGCTCCAAGTCACGACGAATGAGCAGTTTCGCGTTGTTGTCGAGCATCGTATTGAGCGCCTTCAATTCATCGATCGATCTCTGTGGCTGCTGATCATCCATACACCTTATTCTCCAATGACACAGATCACAACGGTTTCGTTATGAAATGCCGCATTGCACTGATTGATGTTCCGGACCTCACCCCCAAGCGGAGCTTGCTCACCATATGTGTAAAAGCCGATGAGCGGAGTCGTTCGGCCAAGTATTTCTTGGATCGCAAGGATCTCTTCGCCTGACCGTTCACCAAAAAGCTTATTTCGAGCGATGCAGTTGAAAATGATGACTGCTTTCGGTTCCGCACCATCCAGCTGCTCAAAGGCGTTTTTTGCAGCTTCCTTTGCAACCTTTACCGCCTCTTCTCGCGAACCCAGCATGAGCTGGATCTCTGAACCCTCAGGGATCTCCGCTGCACAGGTTATCGAACCCGATGCGTCGACAGTAAGTGGGTCACGGATCAGCATTTCATCGCTTCCCTGCACACGCATGCCGAGCGGGTATGTGATCGCGAGCTTCGCGAGCGTCTCGTTTTTGAGGACCGAAGCCTCTTCTTCCCCGAAATATTCTTCGTAAATTTTTATCGCCGGCTCACCATTGAGCTCATGAACGGTTGTTCCCTGCGATTTCGTGACCCGTCGTGGTGTTCCAATCGGCACCCACCCATGCTTTACACCGATTCCGATCTTAAAATTCCCCGCCCACCCGAGACCAACAACAGCACCGGAGTACACATGATCATTGAGGTGTTGGTACGTTTTCACAAATGTAAAGTCGTCACCCGAGGCACCACCCACAAGCGGAAAGTGCGCACCGAGCACAGAAAGCGCTCCGCGCACCACATCTGCACCATTCCCTGCAAGTACATCCGGGAACATCATGTATGCGCGCAGGTCAGCCATTTGTGACTTCACAGCTTCTGCTGCGTGCTTACCAGCGTCGTACGCGCTTTGTGCGATACCCTCTCCGACACCACCAAAGAACTTCGTTTCGTCTGACTTAATAGCCATGACTGCAATTGAGCGTCGTTCAGCCGGTCCATCGGTCGTGATCTCACCTGCTGTTGATGAACCAACCAGGAGGGCCGTACCAGAAACAGATCGAACGCCTTCATTCACTTTTTGCTGGTCGTACTCGACTGAGGAAAAGACGATAACGAGATTTGCTGGACCATCGAGCTTGGAGAGTGCCTGCTGACACGCGTTTGCACCGACATTGAATGAATCTGTTCCCTGGGCGATACCGACACCAACATTGAGCGACATGGTGAGTGGGTTATTTCGTAATGCAAAAAGTCTAACATGCAAAATGGTTCATATTTTGCCTAGGAGACACTACCCTATCCAAGCACCGAGCCGACAGCGAGTGCGATACAAAACCAGGTAAGCACTTTTATAGAAAAGTAGAACTGTTGTTTCGCCCATTCCACGTCATCAGCTGCTTTGAATCCCTGTACCGCCCGAAAGAACCACGCGATACCAAATCCAAGCACAACTGCGAGGTACGTGTATCCTGTGTATCCCAATACCGTGAGGGATACCTCTGCGATCACGAAACCCACGATGTATGTGACCATCACCATCTTCGTAAGATACGGTCCTGCAACATCTGGCAGCAGCGGAATTCCAGCAGCGCGGTACTCATCTGCCCTGTATAGCGCGATCGCATAAAAATGAGGCATTTGCCACAGCACAAGAATGACAAACAAGATAAAACCAGGCACCCCGATCACCCCCGTTGCTGCCGTATAGCCAGACACAATGGGAACGGCGCCAGCAATACTACCAACGAGTGTATGTGTGCGATTCCAACGCTTCGCCGCGCCGTAGACAACGACATAGAAGAACGCGCCGATGAGCGCGACACAGAGCGTGAGCAGATTTGTAAAACTGTATAGCAATCCGATACCGCACAGCAGAAGCACGCTCGCAAACACAAGTGCGCTCGGGAGCGATATTGCCCCAGTCACAGTGCCGCGCTCTTTGGTGCGAGCCATCTTCGAGTCGATACCCCGATCCAGAATGTTATTCAATACGCACGAACCTGCGATGACACATCCCATTCCGAGCAATGCCCCGATGAGAACAGACCACGATATGTGAAAATGTGTCGCAAAGAGGTAGCCAGCAAGAACGGTAAAAAGATTTTCGTAGACAATACCCGGCTTTATGAGCTTGTAGTACGCTCGAACCATACTAGATCCCCTGCTCGCGCTTCATATACTTCTCCACCACGTCCCCGTCCGGCATCATGCGCGCATCAAGATCATTCATGATCCACATAGAGCCGATCACGAGGATCAACATAATGACTGCCGTACAACCGAGCACGATCAATCGCTCACGAGACGATTTCTCTCCGCTTACATGTAAAAAGTTGAGTACTTGGATCATGAACTGCAAACATGCACACACGAGCACAAAGAAAACAACAAAGTTTGCGGAGACAACGTGATTCACTGCTACCACGTACGCACCGAGCGTAAGGACAAGTGAGGCGAGAAAACCGAGCACGTACGTGCGCTCCATATGTCCTGAGCCAGTAGGCCACGCACCGATCGATTCGAAATAGCGTTTCGTACTCATACAGTTGCGAATAGATACACGATGGTAAAGATAAAGATCCAGATGATATCGAGGAAGTGCCAGAACATACCGAGCATCATGAGCTTCCGCATTGTGGATCGTGTAAGCCCTGAAGTAAGGATCTTGAAGAAAAGCGCGATGATCCAGATAAGGCCCGCACTCACGTGAAGGCCGTGCGTGCCGACAAGTGTAAAGAATGCTGACATGAATCCACTTGCGCTTGGCCCACTACCCTCAAGGATCAGGGTTCGAAACTCCAAAAGCTCGATCCATACGAATGCACCGCCAAGCAGAGCTGTGATCGCGAGCCACACAAGCACATGTTGGACTCGCCCCGCTCGAGCAGAGAGTAAGAAGAGACCACATGTAAGAGAACTTGTGAGCAAGATAAGCGTTTCGGCGAGCACAAGGCGCATGTCGAAGAGCTCGCTTACGTGATGAACCCCAAATACATTTCCGCGCAGCACAATAAATACCGAAAAGAGCGACGCAAACAAAACAAAATCGGTCATCAGATAGACCCAGAATCCAAAGATCGTCTTCTTGTCCGAAGCTCGATCATGTTCGCTCAGCTCGATATGTGCCGCAATCTCGCTCATACCGTTTCAAGTTGTTTCACTTCGGCTGCGGTTAGCACGTATTCTGTCTCCTCGTCTTCCATAAAGGCTCGCTTGAACAAAAATACGATCGAACCGACCAGGCCAACGATCATCAGAAGCGGAATGTGCCAGATCACACCAAAACCAAATATGAATGTGCAGACTGCGATATATATGCCGTATGCGGAGTTTCGCGGCAACAAAATATCTTCATACCGCTTCTCAGGAAGCGCTCCCCCTTCTTTCGTGACCCAGTATTGATCGCGCGCATGAACCACAGGCAACGAGGCAAAGTTGTAGAACGGGACCGGCGACACCGTGGTCCACTCCAGCGTTCGTCCATCCCATGGATCACTGTTGCCAAGACTCGTAGCCTTCCGATCCTTGATACTCACAAGGAGCTGCACCACCTGGAAAAGCGCCCCGAGCGCAATGATGAGCGCCCCTACACCGGCAATGATGAACAGACCCTGCCAACCCAGATCTGCGCTGTAGTGATCGAGTCGTCGAGTTGCTCCCATGAACCCTAGAATATAAAGCGGAGTGAAAGCGAGCACGAAGCCCACGATCCACGACCACGCAGCCCACGAACCAAGCGCCTCATTGAGACGAAAGCCAAATATTTTCGGGAACCAGTATGTGAGTCCTGCAAAATAGCCAAAGAGTACACCGCTCACGATCATCGTGTGGAAGTGTGCAACAAGGAACAAACTATTGTGCAGCTGATAGTCAGCTGGCGGCTCTGAAAGAAGCACGCCGGCGATACCCCCCACAGTAAAGAGCACCACAAACCCCATAAACCACTGCATCGGGGTTTTGAAGCGGATACGCCCTCGATACATCGTGAATATCCAATTGAAAATCTTCACTCCGGTAGGAATACCAATAACGGCGGTCATGATGCCGAAGAACGCGTTCACTTTTGCACCTCCGCCCATCGTAAAAAAGTGGTGAAGCCATACGGTAAACGACAAAAATACGATAGCAACCACAGAAATGACCATCGATGCATACCCAGCCAATTTTTTACCGGAGAACACCGGCACGATCTCGGAGAAAATGCCGAACGCCGGGAGGATAAGAATGTAGACTTCTGGATGCCCCCACGCCCAGATCAGGTTCACATACATCATCATGTTCCCTCCCGCCTCTGCGGTGAAAAAATGCATACCAAGCGTTCGATCGAGTGAAAGGAGTGCGAGTGTGACAGTGAGGATCGGAAACGCAAATACAACAAGTGCCATTGCACCGAGTACTGTCCACACGAACATCGGCATACGCATGTATGTCATACCTTTCGTTCGCATGCGTATGATAGTGGTAAGGAAATTGATACCTGAGAGCAGTGATCCCAGACCGCCAATTTGTAGGCTCCATATCCAATAGTCGACTCCGGAGGTCGGTGAATATTCGATACCGGAGAGTGGTGGATACGCGAGCCATCCCGCGGTAGAGAAATCACCGATGATGAGCGAGACATTGATGAGTGCGGCTCCTGCAGCAAAGAGCCAAAAACTGACCGAGTTGAGAAATGGAAATGCCACATCTCTCGCTCCGATCATGAGCGGAAGGACAAGATTAATGATGCCGAACATCACTCCCATCGCCACAAAAAAGATCATGATCGATCCATGAGCTGAAAAGATCTGCTGGAAATGTTCGGACGACAAAATACCAGTGGCATCCCCTACCGAGAGCGCCTGTTGCGTTCGCATCAAAAGTGCGTCTGCGAGGCCGCGCACCATCATCACGACGGATACACCGATATACATAACACCGATCTTCTTCGCGTCGAGCGACGTGAGCCACTCTCGCCAGAGATACCCCCACATACCGTATCGAGTGATCAGTCCAAGCACGACTGCTGTGCAAAGAAGCATGAACACCATGCCCCCGATCGCAATTGGATCATGCGGGAATGCACTGACCGAAAGCGACCCGAGAAAGAATGATTGAAGGGTCATAGTTCGTGCTGATGGTCGCGCTTTTCCGGATGAGACATATAGCGCTGGTACACGGCAGTATACAGGCCCTGATCGACTGGGTAGAAGTACGAAACTGGTTCGTTCTCGCTATCCATACGCAACACCTCGTAGCGATCATGATCGAGGGCAGTGTCGGAGAGCCGAACCTGCGCAACCCACGCGAGGAACTCGCTGTTCGTTACTGAGCGCGCCTTAAAACGCATACCCGAGAACCCCTTGCCACTGAGATTGCCAGAAGAGCCTTCAAATACGCCGGTCTGATCGGCTGCAAGGTGGAGTTGTGTCTGCATACCTGGCATGACCATGATCATCCCGCCCAAGCTTGGTACCCAAAATGAATTCATCGGGGCATCGCCCGTAAGCAGGAATTGGATCGGTGTTCGCTCTGGAATCACGAGCTCGTTCACAGTTGCGATACCCTCCCCTGGATATATAAAGAGCCACTTCCAGTTAAGCGCTACGACTTGCACAGTGAGTTGAGGGGTATCTGACTCGATAGGACGATAGGGATCGAGCGCGTGCGACGATTGCCACGCGATGATGCCAAGCACGGCAATGATCGCCGACGGCACGAGCCACCACAGAAACTCCGCTTCCGCGCTGTCGTGATCCCACGTCGGGTGATGATGTCCCGGCTGTTCGGGCGACTCTGCGCGGTATTTCCACGCAAAGAAAAAGAGGAGGAAAAAGACCGGTATAGCAATGAGAGACGTAAGCGCGATCGTGACCCAAATGAGCTTTCGCTGTGCATCCGCAATAGGACCTGCGGTATCGAGTACGGGCATGTGAACACCCTGCACAGCAAAAAACATCGCCACTCCTCCAGCGAGCAAGACGAGCGTTCCCACTATGGCGACGCGCTTCATGTACTGAAAGTTTAGCACTGCTAGAGATTTGCCCACCCGGGCTATAAGCCCTTTGGTGATTGGGTGATACGATTTCATCATACCTCTCATGAAAAACAGTAAGGGCTTCACCATTATTGAGCTCCTCGTCGTCATTGCGATTTTCGGTATTCTCGTGAGCGTTATCGTCGTGAGCTTGGCAAACGCAAGAGCAAAGGGCCGAGATGCAGCACGATTGATACAACTCCATCAAATTCAAGTCGCCCTCAAGTCGTTCTACCTACAGTACGGTCGCTATCCAAGAAGCTACAACTGCGGAACCGGCTTCTGCTCGAATGGTACCGGTGTGTGGGGCGCGTGTGATTCATACGTGCCGACACTTCCAGGAGCGCAATACCCTACTGACGTGGCAATGCAAGGCTATCCCGATGCCTACAACGCGAGCATGCAAGAACTCGTGGACGCGAAACTCCTCCCGACAGTTCCACATAACCCTGGCGGACCAGGATACTGCTACGCCAAATGGGAAATCGGCGGATCACCGGGCGGTGACGTGCCAAATTTGGGCGCGATATTCATTACTGAACTTGAGGCTGGAGAAATAACGACGACTGGTCGAGCAAATTCGTGCCGCCCGTGGCCCGCCGGACTCGCACAGTGGTGTACGAAAGATAGTACGAGACAGTATTGTCTGTGTCAGGTGTACGACTAAAGAATTTTTTGGATCAAAAAAGCCCCAATCGGGGCATTTTTTAATCATTGCGGAGAGAGCGAGATTCGAACTCGCGGATCCAATAAAGGATCGACAGTTTAGTAAACTGTTGATTTAAACCACTCATCCATCTCTCCGCCCGGGATTATGCCATATACACCGTGATTCTCTGCCTTCGCCATGGTAAGGTAGAGCGCGTGCGAATTGGAGAGGTGCCAGAGTGGTCGAATGGAGCACACTGCTAATGTGTTGAGCGGGAAACCGTTCCGAGGGTTCGAATCCCTCCCTCTCCGCCAAGAGCATTTAGTATCGGACGTATGCGAGTGCCTCATAGGATGCGAGGTGCTGCGGACGGCTGAAATAAATATGTACAAAAAGTCCGAGCATGATGCCCGGACTTTTTGCGATCGGTGATGAGATTATGGCTGTTCGATCGTAACGATTCCTTTTGTGATCTTTATCTTCGATTTAAAGTTGCCCATCAGCTCGCGCTTCTCCTCGTTCGACCCCTCTTTCAGGGTGTACTTCACATAGGTCTTGAGGTCGATCTCTTCGTGTGCAGTCTGTGATTTCGACAGGCCGAGAACACCACGCTGAAACTTATTAAACCGCCGTAGCTCCTCCTCGAATTTGTGTTGTATACCAAGCTGGTTGAAGTCAATTTGGTCGAGCGATTTTACGATCTGCTCAATCAGTTCTTCCTCTCGAAGGTACACGTTCTTACAGTGGTGATCTCTCGCCCTACCGCAACCGTAGTAGATGTACTTAGCGACCGTTCCGTCTTTGAGCTGCTTGTATTTCTCTTCCGCGCTAAACGTAGATCCGCATAGCCCGCAGGTGATGAGCTTCGTGAACGCGAACTCATGACTCTGACGCACAATACTGTCACGCTTTAGCTGCGCCTGAACCAAGTCGAACAACTCTTTGGATATTAGAGGCTCATGCTTGCCCTGATACCAGTTACCACTCTTCTTTGGGTACTCGAAGACGCCGTAGTAGAAAGGGTTGATGAGCAGTCTGTACAGGTTTCCGCATGAGATCGGCTTATTACCGAGTGTGTGAAAGTTCAGATCGAATCGGAGCCAGTGATACACACGACGACCGGACCACTTTTCGTATGCAACTTTCTCAAACATTTTCTTTACTACAGGGGCACGGTCGGGATCGAGGACGACTTGGCACTTTTTGTCCATATGTTTCTGATTGAGATATCCCGTTGGAGCAACACCGGGCCAGAGGCCCATCTCCACACGTGTGCGAAGACCACGCTTCACATTGATACCTCTGTTGTCATTTTCGAGCTTTGCCTGTGAACCGAGAATCATGAGGAGAAACTTCTCATTTGGATTGTTTCGGAAGCTTTGACTATACGTGCGTATTTCCTGTAGCCCACCGGAGTCCATGAGGTCAACTATCTTTCCGAGGTCGCCCGCGTTACGTGAGATTCGATCTGGTGCCCATGTAAGAATACCGTTGTATTTACCACTCCTTATCTCCTCGATTATCTCGTTGAAGACCGGCCTCTGTCCGGTCTCCTTAGCCGAGTGACTCTCACGCTTCATTGCCACTATCTCCAGTCCTTCGCGCTCGGAGAGTTGCAACATCTCCTTTATTTGCGAGTCAATTGAAAGCACCTGTCGTTCCTCCGACTCGGTGCTCTTTCTCGCATAAAGGCAATACCTCACTTTGACCGCCTCTTGGACAGCTTGTTTGCCAATAATGCCCACAGCCCTTGTAGTAGTTTCCATACCCTAAGGGATGACGCTGATGCCCTCGGGAGTCAAGAGCGCCTAAAACCGCGTGACGCCAATTTAAGCGGAGCGCTAAAGTAGACCCTTAGCAATAGAAGCTACGACTAGGTATCGAAATAGCTTTGCACTTACAACAAGCGCTGTGAATATCCAAAATCGCTCGCGTAAGACCCCAGCTGCAAGAGTGAGAGGATCTCCTATAAATGGAGCCCAACTGAGAAGTAATGACCACTTACCGTAGCGCTGGTACCATACCTCAGCCTTTTCCATCGAGGATCGTTTTAGAGGAAACCATCGGTACCGCTCCAAGAGCGCGATATTTCTTCCGATGAGCCAATTGATGATGGAGCCGAGTGTGTTCCCAAAAGTTGCTGCAGCGACAAGTATCCACCATGTGTAGTCCTGAGTAAGCAGAAGCCCGAGTAGCACAGGTTCTGATTGAAAAGGAAAAATAGTGGCGGCAAGAAGAGCTAACCAAAATATGGCTGTATAGGCGGCCAAGGATGTCATGCGTTACATTATGTCCCGAATAGAAATCAACCAGAATTGACCTATACCCCCTAGGGGGTATAATCGGCGAATGAAATATATGGACGACAAATCGAAGAGTAAGATTGCTCGACGATTGAAACTTATCGAAGGCCAGGTTCGCGGTCTGCAGAAACTAGTGGAAGCCGATACGTACTGCATCGATGTCATTACCCAGACATCGGCAGTCAAACAGGCGTTATCCAACGTCGAGGATCTTCTTTTGGAGAATCACCTTGATCATTGCGTCCATCACCAGATGAATACAGGTCAGGCGTCGAAGGCCAAAGAAGAAGTGATAAAGGTCTATAAGCTCAAACGCAAATAAACATGGCAACGGAACGTGTCTACAAAGTCAAAGGAATGCACTGCGCGAGTTGCGTCACTCTCATTCAGAATAAGGTCTCAAAAGTGCCAGGAGTGGAGTCAGCGACAGTGCATCTCACATCGGAAAAGGCAACGGTAGGCTTTTCTGGCACGGCTCCTTCACTTGATCAGCTGAATTCAGCAATCACCCCGTTTGGATACTCACTCGAAGATATTAAGCCGATGTCTCACGAAAATGCGTCGGGCGGAGAAATGAGTCATATGGATCATGGGGGCGACGACAACAAAATGGCGTTCGAACTCAAGTTCATCGTTCCGATGGTCATCTTTTCATTTCTGATGATGATATGGACAGTGCTTGAACAAAATTCGATCGTGTCTCCGATGCCGGAGAATCTGTATGAATTCGCACACCATCTCATGCCGATCTTCGCTACCATTGTGCTATTCGGCATCGGTAGAAGGTATATCCGCGCCACGTGGGTGTTCCTGAAAACCGGCGTAGCGAGTATGGATACGCTCGTGGGCATCTCCACTATCGTCGCCTTTATCTATTCGTTTGCCATTACGGCGTTTGAAGCCCCGCTCTCGCGCTATCTGGATGTGAACTCAAACTACTACGATGTCGTCGTGGTCGTGATCGGGCTTATCGCGCTTGGTCAGTTCCTCGAAGCACGGGCGAAGCGTAAAACAAACGAGGCTCTGCAGAAGCTGGCAGAACTCTCCAGTAAGTCCGCTCTCGTAGAGCGAGACGGGAAAGAGATCGAGGTAGCGATTGAAAAAGTCGTAGTCGGCGACATCGTTGTGGTTAAGCCGAACGAACGCGTGCCTGTGGATGGTCGGATCGTGAGCGGCAGTAGCAGTATCGACGAATCGAACCTCACCGGTGAATCCGTACCAGTCGATAAGCTCTCCGGGGACATGGCGTTTGCAGGCACTCAAAATTATCACGGCGTGATCAAGTTACGCGTAGAGAAAGATACACAGGACACCGCCCTCGCACACATCATCAAGATCGTTGAGAACGCACAGAACTCAAAGGCTCCAATCGAACGAGCCGCGGACCGGATTTCTAGTTATTTCGTGTACGTCGTACTGGGGATCGCTGTGGTCACGTTTGCAGCCTGGATGGTATTCGGACCCGGAGCGTTCGGTGCGACACAGGCGTTCGCACTCGCACTTTCCTCTACAATGGCCGTACTCGTTATCGCGTGCCCGTGCTCACTCGGTCTCGCAACACCAACGGCGATCATCACCGGCGTAGGCACGGGTGCTCGACGTGGCATTCTCATCAAAAATGCAGAGAGTCTTGAGAAGCTCGCGAAGGTGCAGGCAATCGTATTCGATAAGACAGGGACACTCACGGAGAACAAACTTTCGATTGAGGGCATCTTCTGCGAGGACAAAAATCACGTGTGCGATGTGGATGACTCCGAATTCAAGCGCTCAATAGCATACTCGATGACCAAATCGTCACGACATCCAATATCTGAGAGTGTGGCGGCATGGCTTCGCGAATCGAATGCAAAGGAGGTAGCGGTCAGCGATCTGCGAGAAGTACCGGGCAAGGGCGTTACAGCAGCATTCCAAGGTGCGAAATACCATCTCGGTTCTATAGCGTATGTATCCGAAATTACGGGGCGCTCGATGGATTCCATTCGTGCCAATTTCTCTGACGAACGCTTCGAGAGTGGTCGCGAACTCTATCTCTCGGATTCGAAGAGTGTACTTTCATTAATCAAGATCCACGACACGGTCAAAGCGACTGCGGCACAAGAAATCGCGAAACTCAAAAGGCTTGGTCTGCGAGTAGTCATGGCTACCGGAGACAATAAACGGACTGCAGACGCGGTTGCCAAACAGCTGGGTATCGAGGAAGTGTTCTCCGACGTAAAGCCGGAAGATAAGCTCGCCATCATTTCAGACCTCCAGAAGAAAGGGCTTCGCGTCGCGATGATCGGCGACGGTGTGAACGATTCACCTGCACTTGCTCAAGCAGACGTTGCGATCTCGATGAGCGACGGGTCTGACATTGCGATAGAAAGCTCGGATATCGTGCTCCTTAACGGAGACATCGGCAAGGTCGCAGAAGCCGTAAACCTTGCGAAGAAAACGAATCGTACCGTCTGGCAAAACCTTATATGGTCATTCGGGTACAACTCGGTCGGTATTCCAATCGCGGCCGGTATTCTTATACCGTTCTGGGGTTGGGCACTCAGTCCTGCGGTAGCGGGAGCCATCATGGCGTTCGAAAGCGTTACCGTCGTTGCCAATTCCCTCAGACTTAAAAACGCAAAGCTCTAATATGCATACACACGACCATAAGGACCACGATCATCACGAACATGATCATCATAGCGACCATGCTCACGGTCACTCGCATTCACATGGAATTGTCGATCCGGGCATCGTTCGATCCACAGAAGGAGTAAAGGCGGTTTCGCTCAGCTTGTTTGTTCTATTCGTAACAGCCCTGATCCAGGCGGGCATCTTTACGTATAGCAATAGTGTCGCTCTCCTTGCCGACCTCGTGCACAATTTCGGGGATGCGCTGACAGCATTACCTTTGGGGCTTGCATTCTTTTTACGCAGCGTACGAGGAGAAAAATTGGCCGGGTACTTCGTCGTGATCCTGATCCTCATCAGTGCACTCGTCGCGGGTTACGAAGCTATCATGCGTTTTCTAAATCCTACTGATCCGACCCACCTTTGGGCGCTTGCTGCAGCTGGTGTCATCGGCTATGCGGGCAACGAAATTGCCGCGATCATTCGCACGCGTGCGGGCAAGCGACTCAATAGCCCCGCACTGATTGCAGATGGAAACCATGCCCACATAGACAGTCTGACAAGTCTCGGCCTGATCGCGAGCGCGGTGCTTGTGGCTATCGGACTTCCAATCGCGGACCCGTTCATTGGCCTCGTGATAACGGCACTCATCCTGAGGATCACATGGCAATCTTGGCAAACCATTACTGCGAAGTAGGGTGTCGTAAAAAACCAAACCATGAAAACCTACACGCTTTACGTAACGGGAATGCACTGCAACGCCTGCACGGTGCTTACCGAATCCGAGGCACAAGAAATTCCATATATTTCGAAAGCGAAGTCGGATCTCGCGTCGCAGACGATGCAGGTATCTGGAGAACTCGGAGAACGCACACCTCAAGTTGTTGCAGCAGAGCTGACCGCTCGTCTATCTCCGCACGGATACATCGTTTCTTCAGAAAGCAGCAAACGAGTCATTAAGTGGTCCGAATTTACGTATGCGTTACCGATTGCTGCTGGGTTCGTCGCTTTGTTTATCGTTCTGCAGAAGCTCGGCATCGTGAACCTCGTCACAACTTCGAACGTCACGTACGGAACTGCCTTTGTAATTGGTATGATCGCGTCAGTCTCAACATGCATGGCAGTCGTCGGTGGACTCGTGCTTTCGATGTCTGCCAACTTTGCAAAAGAGGGTGACAGTGTACGACCGCAAGTGCTATTCCACATCGGGAGACTTGTGGCTTTCTTTGTTCTCGGCGGCGCTATAGGACTTCTCGGATCAGCGTTCCAATTTAGTGGAACCAGTACTTTTGTGCTGAGCCTCGTGGTCGGTATCGTGCTACTTGTACTCGGTATCAACTTGCTCGACATCTTCCCATGGGCGCGGAAATTACAGCCAACGATTCCTGCATCCGTGGGCAAACACGTTCATTCCCTGAAGAGCGTTAATCACACGTTGACACCGATTCTCTTGGGAGCAGCTACCTTCGTTCTGCCGTGCGGCTTCACGCAGTCTATGCAGCTCTACGCCCTCTCAACAGGTAGTTTCCTGACCGGCGCAATGACCATGACCGCGTTCGCGGTCGGTACTTTACCGGTGCTTGCGCTCCTGAGCTTCAGTTCGCTCGGGATTCGGGACAAGACTCAATCCGGCGCGTTTTTCAAGACCACAGGACTCATTGTCATTTTCTTCGGTCTTTTCAACGTCATTAACAGTTTAGTCGCGGCGGGTATCATTAACCCACTATTCAGCTTCTAGTATGAAACCTACGATCATATCTATCTTTGTTGCAGTAGTAATTATCGGCGGGTCATTCTACTTTGCGACTCGTACTCCAGAAGTCGTATCCACCGCGAACGTCTCTGTTACAGACGGAACACAGGTCATTCAGATCATTGCAAAGGGCCAGTATTCGCCACGAATTACTGAAGCGAAAGCTGGCATCCCGACGGTGCTTCGTGTAGGGACAAACGGCACGTTTGACTGCACATCACAGCTCACCGTTCCGAGTATCGGGTACCGTCAGATGCTGCCACCCACTGGAACCACAGACATTGCACTAGCCGCACAGAAGCCCGGATCAAAGGTACGGGGCATCTGTTCAATGGGCATGTATAACTTTGAGGTTAGATTTATCTAGAAGAACCGAGATATACTGTATCTATGTTTGCTGCCAAAAAATTCAAGAGCATGGTAATTCTCGCGGCTTTCGCCTTTCTCCTTGTCAGCCTATTTGGAGTACTCCACCTTGGAATAGATCCAATGCAAGAAGGCAATCAGGGTGGGCCATGTGCGCTTATGCCGGGTGTAGCCATTTGCACAATGACTCCGCTCCAACATATTTCTGCCGCGCAAAACATGCTAAACGCTATGCCCGCACAAATTGACCTCGCATCGTTACTGTTGTTGCTCCTGGCATCACTTATAGCGCTCGTTCCGTTTTTAAGACAACGTCTTTTTGTCATCCAACCAATACTTGGTCGTTCAATCTCTCAGAAAGACACATATATTCCGCGCCATTTTGCTCTGCAGGAGATCTTTGCAAGCGGAATTCTCAATTCAAAGGCGTACTAAATTGCACGATACTCGGACACGCCGGATCTCTTGAGGCGTGTTTTTAGAATAGTAATTTCTCTCACCATGAAAAACATTTTATTCGCAGCAATAGTCATTTCACTAGCCGTCGGCACCGGTATCGGTTACGGTTTCGCTCGGTATCAAGCCCCTACGACTCTCACGCGCACAAGCGATGTCATGTCCGCTGCGACAACGACTGGTCACACCATGGACTCTTCGATGTCTGGAATGGTGAGCGACATTAAGGCGCAAACCGGTGATGCTCGCGACGCCACCTTCCTCGAAAGCATGATGGTTCATCATCAGGCAGCAATTGAAATGGCGCAGATCATCTCGAAAGAAACTAAAAGGCCTGAATTAAAACAGTTGGCAGATGCAATTGTCAGTGCCCAAACTGGGGAAATCACGACGATGCAGAAATGGCTGAAAGAGTGGTTCGGACGTTAAAAAATAAACATGGAAAACTCACAACTTCAAAAACTCGCGATACCGATCGCAATCGTTATTGCTGGAAGTATTATCGGCGGAGCGATTTACTTCGGCATGAGTGGGAGAGTCGCTGGTGGGATCGTGAAGCCGCAAGATGCGCAACAGCCCACAGGAGATCTTGAGGCGATGAAGCCCGTTACGAGTGAAGACCACATCCGTGGAGATGCGAACGCGCCAGTGAAAATCGTTGAGTACTCGGATACCGAATGTCCCTTCTGTAAGAAATTTCACTCAACGCTACAGCAAGTGATGGATGGATACGGAAAGGGCAATAAAGTCGCTTGGGTGTACAGACATTTTCCCTTGGACCAGCTGCACTCCAAGGCTCGCAAAGAGGCGGAGGCTACAGAGTGTGCGGCGGAGCTTGGAGGGAATGACAAATTCTGGGCGTATCTCGATCGTCTTATGGAAGTGACCCCTGCAAACAACGGACTTGATCCGGCAGAACTTCCGAAGATAGCGCAGTATGTCGGCCTCGATACGGCAAAGTTCAACAAATGTCTCTCAAGCGGCAAGTACGCGCAGAAAATCGAGGAACATGTACAGAATGCAGTCGCGACCGGCGGCAACGGTACTCCATGGAGCATCGTTGTTGCAAAGAGTGGAAAGAAGTACCCGCTCTCGGGAGCGCAGCCGTATGAATCGGTGAAGCAGATCATCGAGATCGCTCTTAAAGATCAATAACACCGTATGATTTTCCGTGTATTCGCTAAAGTATTTGTGCAGCCGAAGTATCTCGCTCTCGCGGCGGGCACGAGCATCATTGTCTTCGTGCTCGCGACGTGGTTGCCAAATCTGCGTCTCATCGCGACCATCATCGGCTCGACGAATACATCGCTCTCCGAAAAGGTGGGAGTTCCCGTCAGTCTCACCGGCTCGATTGCGACCAACTTCACAACTCTTGCAGCCGTCTACACGGTACTGATTGCATTCCTCTTCGGTATGTATCTTGCGCTCTTTGTGTACTACTTCCAGAAGAAGCGGGCAGGAGCTCAGCGTGGTGAAGTTGCGATTGGCTTCTTCGGCCTCGCAAGCGGGATCTTAGGCATCGGATGTGCAGCGTGCGGCTCGGTGCTCCTGACCGGCACGTTAGCGCTCTTCGGAACGGCCACTGCACTGACATTCTTGCCTCTCGGAGGTGCCGAGTTTGGCATACTGGGCACGGTTCTGCTCGCTCTTGCGGTATACGTCACCGCAAAACAAATTGCCAATCCGAATGTTTGTCCAGCAGGATTAACAATCATTAACTAGACACATTAACCTCTAACAAAGACTGTATGAAGAATATTCTTATCATTGTCGGGATCGTTGTCGTGCTTCTTCTGGGAGGCGTTTATTGGTCGAATTCGCTCAAATCAGCAAAAGTCGAATCGGCCAAACCAATGCTTGCAGTAGTCTCGGACGACTATGTCGTCGGCAGCCCAACCGCAAAAGCTACACTCGTTGAGTACCTCGATTTCGAATGCGAAGCGTGCAGAGCGTATTTTCCGCTTGTGAAGCAATTGGAAAAGGATTATCCGAATGATCTTCGCGTTGTTCGCAGGTACTTCCCGCTTCCCGGGCATAGAAATGGCATGACTGCGGCGCTCGCCGTCGAAGCTGCGGCCAGACAGGGCAAATATGAGGAAATGCATGATCTTCTGTTTACTGAACAGGACAAGTGGGGTGAGAAGGGTGCACCGAGGCCAGAGGTCTTTGAAGCGTACGCAGCACAGCTTGGTCTCGATATCAATAAATTTAAGACGGATGTCGCATCACAATCAGTAAGGGATCGAGTGCAGCGAGATGTTGATTCCGGAAAGGCGCTTGGCAATTCCGGCACACCCACCTTCTTCCTCAACGGCGAGAAAATCCAGAACCCGCAGGGGCTGGAGCCATTCAAAGCGTTGATTCAACAAGTGGTCAGCACATCTGCGAGCGCACAATAACGACTATGACGCTTGACCAGTATTCAGCAATTCTCGTATCCGGCTCCATCGCGATGTTTATACTTGCGATGGGAGTTGGATTCGGGGCGCTAGTTTCGTCTACGGTTCGGGCGCGTCTTATGGCCTTTGATTACAAATGGTACTTAGCGGCGCTTGCAGCAATATCAATCGTCTCAATCATCGGTTCGCTCACATATCAGCTTGTGTACGAAACACCGGTATGCGAGCTTTGCTGGTGGCAGCGGATATTTCTGTATCCGGTAAGTGTGATATCGCTGGTAGCTCTCTGGTACAAGACACGCGAGGCACATGTGACAATAGGTATCCTCTCGCTCTTCGGCCTCTGGTATGCCTCGTACCACTACTACTATCACTTCCAGGGATTCGTACTCGGGAACAAGTTGACATTGCCGTGCTCGTACGGCGGCCTCATGCCTGCCTGCACAGATTCGCCGATTCTTGTGTTCGGGTTCGCCACAATACCCTTTATGGGTATCATGGTGTTCGGGAGCATGCTGATGTTGTCTTTCCTTGCCCACGTTGCGCTGAGAGCGGATCATAAATAGTCCCTGCGAGCATCAAAAGCTTTTATTTAGAAATGTCGTAATCCTTGTATGAGTCAAAACACAAAAATACTAAGTGTCATCGCCGTACTTATCATCGCAGCTGCGGTGTATTTCCTCTCTGACAGCCGTGTCGCTGATGTGCCGACAAAACCGGTAAATGGCACTACTTCGACTGCAACATCAACAAAAGAATTCTCACTAGAGATAGTCGATAAAAAAGTGCAAGGCAACAGTACGCTTAGGGTCAACCAGGGCGATACAATCGTCGTCAAAATTACCGCGAATGAAGCTGAGGAATTCCATGTTCACGCCTATGATGACAGCGTAGAGCTTGAGCCCGGAGTTGAGGCAACACTGAGCTTCGTTGCGGACGCGAGTGGTCGATTTCCATTCGAGCTTGAGAAAAGTGGAACTGAGATTGGAGCGATCGAAGTTCTTCCTTAAACATGCGAACAAAGGTACTCATATTGGCTTCAACGATTTTTGCACTTCCTGCATTAGTTCAGGCCCACGCATTCGGGCAGCAATTTACACTCCCGCTACCGGTTAATTTCTACATTGTCGGTGGCGTACTTGGATTTATCGCATCATGCGTCGTACTGCTTCTATTCAGCAAGCCAACAACGGATCAATCAATGGAATTTCACGAGCTACGTTTTCGCGGTTACGCTGTATTGCTTAATGTGCTGGGGGTCGTCGGATTATCACTCGCAACCCTTGCGGTTGTGATCGGTTTTGTTGGTCCGCAGGACTTCAATATTAATCCAGTGCCGAATTTCTTTTGGATTATTTTTTTGCTGTTGTTTGCGTACACATCCGCAATAGTGGGCGGACTCTGGCGATATATTGATCCGTTTCGAGTTATTTCAACCATTGCAGCATCAAAAGTTCCAGATTCAGGCGTGCCGCGCTGGATGCCATACATGCCCGCCTTATTATTCTTTGCATTGCTGTGGCTTGAACTATTTTCTCCGGGCTGGGGCGCGTCTCCTATTGTTTTGGGTTCACTTTTCTTTTCATACGCTACGCTCTGCATTGTCATGAGTAGGATATATGGCGTTCAAACATGGTTTGAAAACGGCGAAATGTTTTCTATCTTTTTTGGTCTCATCGGGAAAATTGCGCCAATCCAGTTTCGTAACACAGGGATACGGATTGGGGTTCCGGGTGGGAGCCTAATGACTGAACGACCGCTGTATACGGGAATTCTCGTGTTTATCCTATTCATGCTGAGCTCCACGATTTATGACGGAATACGAGAGACAGGCATATGGTGGAGTTTTATCTTCACATTCAACCTAACAGACACGCGTGTACTGTATGTGACCGGCTTGGCGGTACTCGCTGTTTTGCCGATTGCTCTTTTTGGTTTGTATTCACTCGCTATCTCACAGATGAAGCGTCTGACAAAAACTGATATATCTATCCGTGTCCTGCGTCTTGAGTTCGCCTACTCTCTCGTACCAATCGCACTTGCATACCACTTTGCACACTATTTCAGTCTCATTCTAAGTAATGGGCAGATATTTTTTTCCCAAATTTCCGACCCTCTGCAGCGCGGATGGAATCTATTCGGGACAGCCACGTACGAACAAAACCTGAATTTGATCGGTGCTGATAAGGTTTGGTATCTGCAGCTTGGTGCCATTGTATTCGGTCATATTCTTGCTGCGCTTGTTGCTCATCGCATTGCACAGCGAGTCTTCAAGACAGAGCGTAATGTGATACTCAGCCAGCTACCAATGCTCGTCCTCATGGTCGCCCTCACGGCATTCGGCCTCTGGACACTCGGGCAACCATTTGCGACAAGGTAAATAATTGATATGGAAACTAAGACTCACGATCACAATCACACACATGCCCCCGCAAAATTCGGCGGCCTATTTGCAGTTGCGACTGCTCTCAATATTGGAATCGTGCTCACTGAGGTGGTCTTCGGTCTCGCAACTCATTCAACGGCACTACTCGCAGACGCGGCACATAACACCGGAGATGTAATCGGTCTTATGCTGGCTTGGGGGGCATACGTGCTCGCACAGCGCCAGCCAACGAAGCGATTTACCTATGGGCTACGATCGAGTACCGTTCTGGCGGCTCTGCTCAACGGGATGCTTTTGATGGTTGCGACAGGTGCAATCGTCTGGGAAGCGATTCGACGATTCTCTGAGCCAGTACCCGTCGAGGGTGGTGTGGTTATGGCAATCGCGGCGCTCGCGATCGTCCTCAATGGATTTTCAGCATGGCTTCTATCGCGTGGTCAAAAAGATGACATCAACGTACAGAGTGCATTTTGGCACCTCGTTGCTGATGCGGCTGTTTCTGCCGGAGTTGTCGTCGCCGCGTTCCTGATCGTAAAGACAGGTATCCAGTGGATCGATTCTATTGCGAGTATAGCTATCGCGGCCACCATTGTATGGAGCACATGGGGACTGTTTAGAGAGTCAATACGGTTATCCCTTCAAGCCGTCCCGTCGTCGATAGACATCGACCAAGTCAACGCATATCTGATCAATACTCCGAACGTAATCGCAATTCACGACTTACACGTCTGGCCCATCAGCACGACGGAGACGGCGCTCACGTGTCACTTTGTTGTACATTCGTCATTTGATTCAAGTAGTCTCACCGCGATTGTCGAGGAGCTTGATCATCGATTTAAGATCAATCATTCCACGATTCAGCTTGAGTCAGAGGACGGTTCACCGTGTGCACTTGCTCCGAAGGAGATAGTCTAATTAACACATCATATGATCTCGCTTTTAGTACGACGAAATACGTTTTTGGGAGCAATACTTTTCCTTGGGATATTTGCTATTTCTTTTGAACTCATCCCAACAGTTGTGAATGCACATGGGGAAGGCTTCTCTCTCACTGCAACCACTACAGACTATATTATCGATGTTGATTACGATTACACTGCCATTTTCTCTGGTGATACCGGTCGTTTTAACTTCAATCTGTTCAAAGACGCCACAAGAACGAAGAAGGTGGATTTCACGAAGGTTTGGGCGCGTATTGTTCGCGAAAGTGACATCCGTGAGGGCGACACTGTTTTTTCCGGATGGATCGCAAAAGCAGTATTCGGCTCGACCGGACTCTCGATCTCACTCCCAGAAAGCGGAGCATATACCATGATTGTGCGTTACAACGATGATGACGATAACAAAATCACCGAAGCAACTCTACCGTTTACCGTGTACCCAGGAACGGCCGAACAAGCGTTCGAGTTTGGTATTGAATTCTGGAGTGGTATAGCGGGAGGGTTGTTTCTGGCGCTCATTGCAGTATCGGGCTTCGTACTGAGAAAAAGACTCTCTACTCAGGATTCAGATTAGCCAATTCGCGCATATTCTTTTAACGAATGCTACAGATCGCCCCGTACGATAGTCATGTACTCGAGCCTTCTTCGCAAAACTTTAAAACTGTCGTATGGTAGCGCCACCTCTTCGCAAAACTCTGGGGACTGCTAGGGTCTTGGACGTTAGCCAGTCTAACGGCTAGCATGTTCCTTACACAGCCCATATCGGCCCGAAAGGGCAACGGCCTAAACCAGTCGCGTAAGCAGCTGGCATGGACGAGAATCGCGACAAACGTAGAGAACCCGTTATCAGGGCGTTTGTCGCGTTATACAGGGAAACTTGTATAGGGCCGCAAGGCCTCCTG
>JACCDV011209600.1_pt1 | contig 26905 bp, 21 predicted proteins | sample 7446131 | NCBI WGS metagenome assembly JACCDV01 (sample SAMN15323448, study PRJNA562643) | freshwater metagenome | isolation source: river surface water | place: USA:Blue River Watershed | collected 2017-08-17 | reverse complement strand
TGCGCTACAAAACAGCGGCTATGTGTTTGCTGAAGGCACCCGCAACGCCTACTCTATGGCATTTAACGCAGAAAATCAGCTTTTTGCCATCGACAATGCAGGCGAGCGCGACGACCCCGAAGAACTCAACCTCATCGAACAAGGCAAACATTATGGCTTTCCTTGGCGCATTGGCGGCAATGCCAACCCTTTAGCAAATCCGAACTACGACGCAAGTACAGACCCACTCATCAATCCGAATAATGGCGCATTTTTAGCTGGACATTTTGATGCCGATCCGCAATTTCCTACGGCACCTGCAGGCGTTGTTTTTACAGAACCAATTGCCAATTACGGGGCTGCTGCAGACTACTACAAAGAAGAAGGCACGGGGCAAATCAAAAAAGCGAGCGAAAGTGGCCAACCACTGCGCACATTTACAGCACACCGCTCCCCTCTTGGATTGGTAATTGATAAAGACAAGCAACTCGGCGATGCATACACCGGTAATGGTTTTGTCTTGAGTTTTATGCCCGGCGGCGACAGCACGGGTTACACGCCACTTTCACCCTGGGGATCAGCCTGCCCTTTTGTGGATCCATCAAGAGAGCTCGTGATGCTGCGTTTCTCCTATGACTCCATCAACCAAACTTATGGAATCTACACCACCAATGTAGCCTCGGGCTTCTATCTACCGGTTGACGCCGTTCAGGTGGGTTCTGCAATTTACGTCATCGAAAACAACGGTGGGCTCTGGAAAATCAACTTCCCGAAAGCCCAAACGCCTCCTTCCGGATTTTCTGCAAACAACTTCGTGTACCCGAACCCGAGTGCTGCTGAAATGAATTGCTATTTCCCAAATCCGAACCAGCAAAAAAGACATCTTGAATTGCTGAGCTTGGATGGCAAAGTGATTTATAAGTCTGATGATTTTACAACGGAATTCTATCAATTGCAACAAGTCAATTTTGCGCAAGGCGCTTATTACATCCAATTATTGGAAGGAGCAACAATGCTAGGAAGGCAAAAGATTGTCTTTAATTAATCTGCTATTTAAAGCATCATTTCATCAATAAACAATTTCGTTTTGCATCATTTACCTAAGTCTAGGGAATAGTTCCGTGCGAAATAAAAATCAAGCTAAAATATTTTCAGAACTTTAATAAAAAAGAAACGCCTCCGTTGTGAGGAGGCGTCGGACGAAAGATACTATCCTTCGTGATGTTCTGGAAAACAAAAATAATTAATTATTGATTGAAATGCAAGAGGTTTCATCTAAAAAAGAAAGAGTTATAGTATACATTGCTGGCTTCAATCTTTATTTTGGATTGCGTGAAGCGGGATTTGATAATTGCAGATGGTTGGATTTAAAGAAAATGGTTCAAAAATTAATTAAGCCAGATCAATCCTTGGAAGATATCAAGTACTTCACAAGTAGAGTCAGCAATGACCCCCAAAAACAAAAAAGACAAGCAAACTACATCGACGCGCTGGAGTCAACAGGTGTCAAAATTCTTTATGGAAATTATCAAAATAGTCCTGCAGAATGCAAACGCTGTGGGCATACATGGAAAACTGCAAAAGAAAAAATGACGGATGTCAATATTGCAACAAACATGATTGTTGATGGCTTCAATGATTTATACGACATGGCTTTACTCATTTCCGGCGATAGCGATTTAGTACCACCAATTCGTGCAACCCACAACCATTTAAATCAAAAACGAGTGTGTATCGCATTTCCACCCAAAAGACATAATGCATCTATGTCAAACGCTGCCAAAGGTTCATTTACGATTGGTCGAAAAACACTTATTGATTCACTATTTAACCAAGAGGTTAAAACAAAAACTGGTTATATAATCAAAGCGCCAGTTAATTGGCTACCTTAAATTCACATGCTTGACACCATGTAAACGTTATTTTTCTATTTTTGAAGACTTTTAAAACGAAAATCAAACTATGCAACTCAGCGGTATTATTGCCATTTCAGGAAGACCAGGTCTTTTCAAAGTTATTGCTCAAAGTAAAAACAGCGTTATTGTCGAATCAATGATCGATAAAAAACGTTTTCCGGCGTATGCCTCAGAACGCATTTCTACGCTAGATGACATCAGTGTTTTTACTTATGAGGAAGACGTCAAACTCACCGACATCTTTGCCAAAATGCTTGAACTGTACCCAACTGAAGCGCCGTCGCACAAAGCAGACATGAAAGAATTGGAAGCTGCTTTAGCGCAGTTTTTACCCAACTGGGACCAAGACCGCGTTTACCCTTCTGATGTGCGCAAACTTTTTCAATGGTTCAACTTATTGATCAAAGCTGGTGCTTTCGAAGCCGCTGCCACAGAAGAAGCAGCTGCTACCAAAGAAGTAAAAGCGCCAAAAGCAGACACCGCTAAAAAGAAAGCAACAACAGCAGCTCCTGCAGCAAAGGCAGCGAAACCTGCAGCCCCTAAGAAACCCACAGCCGTGAAGACCGGCTCTTCAAGAGGAAAATAACATGCAAATTCAAAAAGCAGCGCGCCAGTTTCTACCCGAAGACCTGGCCATCACCGAATTTGGGGTGCTCGCTCCCTTTTTTCAAGAATTATTAAATCGCGAAATCAATACTTTAAATGAGTTTGACCAATGGTTATTAGACCGTTCTGAACTTGATGCCGTACTTGAAGAAGATCTTGCTTGGCGCTACATCCGCATGAGCATCAATACCCAAGATGAAACCCTTCGAGAGGCCTACACGCATTTCGTCACCCAAATTCAGCCTCAATTAGCTCCGCTCGAGGACCAACTCAACCAAAAATTAATGGCACTCCCCTTTCTGGACCAAAGAGCGGATAGCGCCCATCAAATTTATTTCAGAAGTGTGCGCACGGCACTCGATTTATATCGCGAAGAGAACATCGCTCTTGAAGCCGCCTTAAACGAGGAAGCACAGCAATATGGTGCAATTAGCGCAGCTCAAACCATCACCCACGATGGCAAAGACCTCACCATGCAACAAGCGGCCTTGTTATTGAAAGAACAAGATGAAAGCCTGCGCCATACCATCTTTGAAAAAATGGCGGCTGTACGTAGAAAAGACCGCGAGCAACTTGACACGTTGTACACCTCCTTGATTCAAAAAAGACACCAATTAGCGGTGAATGCTGGTTTTGAAAACTACCGCGACTACAAATTTGTAGCCATGGGGCGTTTTGACTACACCAAAGCAGATTGCTTTGCTTTTCACGAGGCCATCAAAACCCATATTGTACCTTTAGTGAAGGGATTTCAAGCTGAAAAACTAAGCAAACTTGGCAAAGAGCGCTTCAAACCCTGGGACCTCGATGTAGATCCAGAAGGAAAGCCAGCACTCAAGCCTTTTCAAACCGGTGCGCAAATGCTGAGTGGTACCATCAATATGTTTGAACGCATAGATCCTTATTTTGGCGACTGCCTGCGGGTAATGGACGAGCTCGGACACCTCGACCTAGACTCCAAGCCTGGAAAAGCACCGGGTGGCTACAACTATCCGCTTTACGAAATTGGCGTACCGTTCATTTTCATGAATGCAGTGGGAACACAACGCGATTTAGAAACCATGGTACACGAAGGCGGACACGCCATTCACTCCTTTTTGAGTCGTGAGCTCAGCCTCACCGCATTTAAAAACCTTCCTTCAGAAGTTGCCGAATTGGCCTCTATGTCGATGGAACTGCTCAGCATGCCACAATGGACTGAATTTTATGAGCCTCAAGCACACGAGCGTGCCATGCGCGAACAAATTGAAGGCACCCTGAAGGTCTTGCCTTGGATAGCGCAAATTGATGCCTTTCAGCATTGGATTTACGAAAACCCATCCCATACACTCGAAGAAAGATCTGCATACTGGACCAAATTGGCAAGCGATTTTGGCACGGGCCTCACCGACTGGGCCGGCTACGAAGATTTAGTGCAAAGCGCCTGGCAACGCCAATTACACCTATTCGAAGTTCCTTTTTATTACATTGAATACGGAATTGCACAACTTGGCGCACTGGGTGTCTGGAAAAATAGTCTTGAAAATTACCCAACAGCAATTGCCAACTATAAAAAAGCATTGGCATTAGGCTACACCACATCTATGTCCAATATTTATGAGACAGCTGGCGTGCCATTTGATTTCTCATCGGAGCGCCTGCAAACTTTAGCTACATTTATCCAAGATCAACTGAAAAAAATGAATTAGTTGTGGCCAAATGGTAAAGAAATTTAAAATTCTCTTTATATTTGCACCCGCACATGGCGAGATAGCTCAGTTGGTTAGAGCGTAGGATTCATAACCCTAAGGTCCCGAGTTCAACTCTCGGTCTCGCTACTTAAAGCCCAGTTTCAACTGGGCTTTTTTTATGCCCTATAGTGCTTTTTGTTGCTGAAGTTGCATTTATCGCAAGTACCCTACTTCTACTTTCTTGATTCAGTTTCACTTTTTGCAACATCTTAACGATATTTGCTTTATGTTTTCTAGCGTTGTTTATATATATCTATTTGTTTTTACAAGTGCTCAAACCTCATCAGGCGCAGGTCATATCAGTTTTGCATACGGCACGGATAGTTCAGCACTAACCTACTATACAAAGTATAGAAAACAAGACGGTGGCAGTTTTAAGGCAAAAACCATTAGTTATACAGAAGCATTGAATTATGACCGCAGTATCATTCAACATCAAAAAACAAATCCAGAACTTGTACTTCGACTTACAACAGAATCCTGCAGTATAGACCAACTCGAAAAAGTCAGTGATCAATACAACCTCAACAAACCGTGGACCCTATTTGCCAATAATTGTACTGACGCAGTTAAAAAGGTGCTCAGAGAAACAAAAATCAATCCGGGGCTTGCTTTTTTGATCAGCACTCCGAATGAACTTATTGAAGATTTATATCATTACACCAAAACTAAATTTACCAACAACGAATACTCCGTATTGGCTGGTAATTTAAAGCAATACGTTGAGCAAGAACCCAATGCTGTTCCTCAAACTTTGTTTGGCAAACCTGCTGCTCATAAAAATAAGCCCAAACAAAAAGAGGCCATCCTCATTTTAACCGGTTTTGGATCAAAATACCATAGTCTGCAAAATTTAAAGAAGTACTTTGACACCACGGCTTACGATGTTTATGTACCAAATTATATTTCCAGAAAATCTTTAGAACATACCGTATTCAACCTCGATAGCTACTGGAAAAAGAAGGGACTAGACAACTATGAAAAAGTACATGTTTTTGCTTACATCATAGGGTCATGGACAATCAATGCTTGGCTTCAAACTTCAGCACATCCGAATATCAAAAGTATCGTTTATGACCGCAGTGCGTTGCAAGAACGCGCTCCGTACATTCTGATCAGTAACTACAAAATCCCTAACTATTTCGTATTCGGACCAATTATGCATGAGTTACATCAAACGCCGTATTTACCTTTGAACGACAGTAGCATCCAAAAAGGCTTGTTATTGGAGTGCTATGCGACGGGCATTGTTCGAAAAAATCAAGCAACTGCAGCGCAATTAGGACCTTATTGTTTTGAACCCGACTGTTTTGGACAGCTCTTCCAAGATGCTAAATACGTTCCGATGAATCATGACCAAATGTATACGCATCCAGAAGTTTATGGCACAGCGCTTCTCCATTTTTTCAAATACGGTAATTTTGGAAGCACCTTGAATACCTACAGCCCTGTTGCCGATCCATTTATCAAGCACCAACCATGATTTCTGTATACCAACTCAAGCCCAAATTTCAAGCCTTGTTGCAGCCCATACTCAGGAGGCTTCACAATTGGGGTTTTACGCCCAATAGCTTGACCATTTTGGCCCTCCTCCTCTCTTTGGCTATGGGTTCTTATAGCTTGTTTGGCGACCACACTATTGCTTTGATCCTCATGCCAATTGTTTTATTGCTGCGCATGGCACTCAATGCCTTGGATGGCATGATGGCGCGCCAATACAATTTGCAAAGCAAAATGGGCGCGCTGCTCAATGAAATGGGTGATGTCGTTTCAGATATCGTGCTGTATTACCCGCTATACCTGCTGTTTACAATGGACCAAATTTGGATCATGACCTTTTTACTTTTAAGTGTACTCAACGAATTTGCGGGTTTATTGGGGCAAGCACTCGGTGGTGCACGACGCTATGATGGGCCCATGGGTAAATCGGACCGCGCGTTGGTAGTTGGTGTGCTCAGTTTACTTTTCTTATTCAATGCGCCAATCTTTAAGTATCTCACCTGGATTTGTTTGGCTATATTTTGTTTGTTGATTTGGAGTACCTTCAAAAGATTGAAAAATGCAGTACTTTAAAGACCTGACGGAGATCCAACAAATGATCATGGTGATCTTAGGCGTGCTTGTTTTTGCCACCACGCTTTTTTGGATTTGGAAGAAAATCAAGCCAGGGCCTCAGGTAGACGAACTCATGACGCGCACGAAATCTTGGTGGGTCATGGCTAGTATTTTTACCACAGCAGCAGTTGTGCATCCAGCCATTTCATTTATCGCTTTCGGACTACTTTCCTTTGCAGCGTTCAGAGAAATTTCAAGCATCAGTAAAAATGCGCGAATAGAAGACCGCAGTATTATTTTTTGGGCCTATCTGGCCATTCCGCTGCAATATGGTTTTGCCTACATGGGCTGGTTTGTTCCTTTTTTGATTTTAATTCCTGTTGGCATGTTTATGCTCATTCCCTTCTTGTTGGTTTTGAAAGGCCATACCCATGATATTGCGCGGTCCATGAGTGTCATTCCAACCCACCTCATGCTCACGGTTTTTTCAATTAGTCATTTGGCTTATTTGCTCTCCCTACCCGAACTTCCTCAATTCAATGCGGGCGGAAGAGGTCTTTTACTCTTTGTGGTGTTCTTGACCGAAATGAATGATGTGTTTCAGTTTACATGGGGCAAATTGCTGGGCAGACATAAAATCGTCGAAAAAATCAGCCCAAACAAAACCTGGGAAGGCTTCATAGGCGGCTTGTTGAGTACCATTGCCGCAGCTTATTTCCTGCGTTTTCTAACACCCTTTTCTGAAATTCAAGCACTGGGTTCTGGCTTACTCATTGCCTGTATGGGTTTTGTAGGAGACATCATTGTGTCGGCTATCAAGCGCGACTTCGGGCTCAAAGATACGGGCAACACCATCAAAGGGCACGGCGGCATCCTCGATCGTATCGATTCTTTGGCAATTAGCGCTCCGTTCTTCTTCTATTATGTCTATTTAATTTGCTATTGGTAAATGAAGCTGGTGTTCTTGATTGTCATTTACAAAGTAGTGATGCCTGTTCTACTCAAACTAGTGGGCGTTAGGATCAGTCATAAAGCCGCATACCAAGGACAGAAACAATTTATTGTTGTGGCCAATCATAATAGCCATGTAGATACGATGGCCTTATTAGCGAGTCTGCCCATTCGCTTACTGATCAAAACCCACCCTGTTGCTACAGCCAACTATTTTGGCAAAAAGAAATGGCTTGCCTTTATCTCTAATCTTTTGGTCAATACGGTACTCATCAAGCAAAAAGACAATGCCCTTCAATTACTCGAAGAAAAACTAAAAAAAGGCCATTCATTGATTTTATTTCCGGAAGGAACCCGCGGCAAACCAGGAGAACTACTAGCCTTTAAATCCGGTATTGGCGTATTGTTACAAGCATTCCCTCACATACCCTTCATACCTGTCTGGATAGAAGGCACTGGCAAAATTCTTCCAAAAGGGTCGTATTTACCCGTTCCGTTTGAAGCTGAAGTTAAAATTGGCGCTGCCACTTTGGCGACAGGTACTTCAGTAGAAGAAATTGTGATAGAGGTCCAGACCGCAATTCTTGATTTGCGCAAGAGGGAACACTTATAAATAAATGCTTCGCAAATCTTCTCCGAGTTGATGAAGTGCTCTTTCTATTTTTTGTCTTTGTGCCTTTCTTGGTTTTTTGAGACCCGTTGCATAATGACTCATTTGCATTTGATTGATCCCTGTTAATCTTTCAAATGCGGCGTTGGTCAAGATGCCTTTGAAGAAATTCAACAAACTAATGACATCGAAATGGTATTCAATTAAAAATTCTTGATTGCTTAGATTACCCAGCTCCTGTTGTAAGCCCAGGCCACCTAACATGGATTGTTTTGCCTCTTGAACGGTATCTCCAACCCCACTTACTCCTTCAAGTTCTGGAATGTATGCCCAATAGGCATCTTTGCTTCGTTCAATGATTGCTATGTAGGATGATTTTTTCATGACTCAAGTTTCATTTCCTTTCTTATTTTCTTCTCAATCCCTTTCCCAACCTCTTTTGATCCATGATAAGGAACTGGATATCGCTTTGAATTTTTCTCATAAATGAAATGGCTTCCAGAACTCCTTAAAAAAAGCCATCCATTTTGAAGAATTAAGCGATGTAATTCACTTGATTTCATATCGAAGCAAATTACGGAGTAAAGGTATTAATTTTAATACTTTACAACAAGAGAAATGATCCATCTTTTTTTGCTCAAAGTAGCTGATTATTTCTCTAACTTTATTCCATGATTATACGGACAAGCGCATGCATTCTTTGTTTTTTATTGCTTAACACAGTTCTAGCTCAAAGTTTTGGTATTGCTTTTAAGCAACAAGACCAAATCATTAGACCTGATTCTTTGGGTAGAGTTTATTTAAATAAGGAGACTTTTGCAATAGAAACCACCTTGAACAAGCTCGACGGTGTATTTTTAAATTGCGCTTTTGACGCTGTTGTCTACAATGGCGCTTTACAGAGAAACTTACCCGATTTTCAATCGATTGGTTGGAAAATAAGTGTGGAAACTGATTTCAATAAAGACCAAGAATTATTGATTCAGGATCAAGAAAGTTATTGTTATTGGTTTTATGATCCAAAAGCCTATGATTGGCATCGCTTTGATTCGCTTATCGTGAGAAAGGGTAATTCCATTATTGGGACTAAAACCATTCGTCAATTTTATGATATTGAACAAGGAAAGAATCTAACACTAACAGAAGTTCCGAAAATACTTTACTTGACGTTTTTTTCGATTAACGGGTCGTTTAAGGAGGAGAATGCCGTTTTGAATCAGGCACAAACGTATCAGCTCATTTTCGAAGATTAGGGTAGTCTTCTTGTACGCTACGCGCGACTATTTTTGCGCTGTTGATTGCGAGCGGAATACCGCCACCTGGGTGCACGGTTACACCTGCAAAATACAAGCCCTTTATTTGTTTGGAAAAGTTTGGATGTCTGAGAAAGGCCGCAAAGGCATTATTGGAGGCATTGCCGTAGATAGAACCTTGTTTGCCGCTATAGTTTGCATCTATTAAGCGCGGTTCATTGATTTGTTCGACTTCAATGAGGGCTGCGATGTCGGTCTTTAAAGCAGTTGACAACTTCTCCAAAATACGTGTGCGCAGCAATTGAATTTCGTTATCCCAATCTTGCCCAATATTGATAGGTGCGTTTACCATGACAAACCAGTTTTCTTTGCCCTCTGGTGCATCGCCTTTCTCCACTTTGGAGGAAATGTGGACATATACTGTTGGGTCTGGGTGGAGTGTTTTGGTTTGAAAAATGGCTTCGAACTCAGCTTGATAATCTGCAGCAAAGAAAATGTTGTGTACGCCCAGTTGCTCAAACGAACGATTGATACCCCAATAGAAGACAACCGCCGAACTCGATTTTTCTTGTTGAAGTAAAAAGCGCGGCGCTTTTAAATAAGGAAGGAGTTTTTCATAAGTGTAATGCACATCCATATTGGACACTACGATATCAAAGTTATACGCACCCTTTTCTGTCTGAAGACCAACTACTCTGTTGTTTCGATTTTGAATGGCGTTAACGCGTTCTTTGGTATGAAACACTACACCGTATTGCAAGGCCAGGGCATGTGTTTGACGTGTTATTTGTACCATTCCACCAACTGGCATAGCTGGCCCTTCGTTGAATTCGAGTTGTGAAATGATATTGAGCATGGCAGGAGCGAGATACGGCGAACTCCCGTTATAGGTTGCCAAGCGGTCAAATAACTGAATGGTTTTGGGGTTTTTGAAAAACGACTTATTTTGTTGATGCATGGTTTGGTGCAAACCATATTTAAAAAGCCTTGCAAGCGCTTTGAATAAAGAAGCATTGAAGAATTGCTTGAAACGATGCAAAGAAACCTGAATAAAGACCGGATAAATAGCCTTGTAGTTGGCCTCCATGCGGTTCAGGTAACTTTGGGTGTGTTGTAAATCTTCATTGAAAGTTGTGGAAACTGCTTGGGCGACCTTCTCTTTACCAACCGGTAGAATGATGTGTTGACCATCTTTGAAAAAATAGCGGCAAGACTCCGCTAATTGTCGATAGGCGAAAGTTGCATTGGGATCTAGCCCTTTCATTAAATCTTGCAGAAGTTGAGGCTCTGTAAATACAGACGGGCCCATATCAAAACGGTAGTTTAAAAGGTGTTGTTCGACAATTTTGCCACCGATGACTTCATTAGCCTCGAAAACATGAACCTCCAATCCTAATTTTCTAAGTTCGATGGCACTGGCTAGTGCACCTATTCCCGACCCTATGATACCTACCTTCATTTGCATATTACAAAATTGAGTCAAAAATGTTCGTAAAACCCAATGCAGACGGGCTTTTTAGGCGGCTTTATCAACAAAATGACCATTTTTTCAACATTTTGGCACTTTTTTTTGCCTGAAACCTTTATTGGCATTGATATTCCGATATATTTGTTTCAATAATTAATTACTAACTAATTAAAACTGAATTATTATGAACAAGGCTGAATTGATCGACGCAATCGCAGCGTCTGCAGGATTGTCAAAAGCTGATGCAAAACGTGCATTAGATGGATTTGTAAGCGCAACAACTGGCGCTTTGTCAAAAGGAGAAACTATCTCTTTAGTAGGTTTCGGATCTTTTGGTATTTCTAAAAGAAACGCACGCAATGGTCGCAACCCAAAAACTGGTGATGTAATCCAAATTGCAGCAAAAAACACAGTTCGTTTCAAAGCAGGTGCAGACCTTTCTAAAAACGTAAACTAATTCAGATCTTTCATCTGAAATAAAAAAGGGCTGTCTCTATGAGACAGCCCTTTTTTTTGACCTTTCAACAGGCCATCCTTTTAGGTAGCGCTTTGTTTGGGAATGATTTTCCAAAACAAACGCGGCAAAAAGCGCTTCATGTAAACAGCAATCAGTTCCTTGCCGCCAATCAATACCTCTCTCTTTCCTTTAGCCAAAGCTTCGAGCATCAGACTAACGCAATGTTCAACTGGCATTCCGGTTGCTTGGTTGCGGTCCATTGTGCCATGCGCTTGACCACTTGCCGTGAGGGCGCTTTTTGAAATGGGTGTATTGATCTTACCTGGATAAGCCAGTGTGACTTTTATGCCATTTGGCGCTTCTTCCATTGCTAAACTTTCGTAATAACCAACTAAGGCCGCCTTTGAGGCGCTGTATATTGAGCGCAAGTGGAAACCAAATTTGCCAGCAATACTGCTCACAATCAAATATTGGCCACTTTTTTGGGTTCTAAAAATCGGCAAAACAGCTTTTGCCAAGGCAATATTGCCAAAGAAGTTCACTTCCATGAGTTGGCGATTGACCTCCATTTCAGTTTCATGTGCACTGGCTCTTTGCGAAACTCCGCCATTGTTGATCAGAATGTCTATCCTCCCGTACTTCGCAAGAATCTGATCGGTATAGCTTTCGGGTGCTTGCAAAGCGCCCAAATCTAAAGGCAAAACCAGATGCGCCTCCGGATGTGTTAAAGACGCTTTTAAGTCCTCTAACTTTTGTTGATTGCGAGCCGATAAAATCAAACGTGCACCATGTTGCGCTAATTGAATGGCTAAATTTTCACCGATTCCGGATGAGGCACCGGTTATCCAGATGACTTTATTTTGATAGTAAGCAGACTGATTCATAAACCAAAGATAAATGATTCGTTGGGCGCGTGAATGTGATTTCTTACTTTTGAAGAAAAATTGACCATGAATCCTGCAACTTTATTATCGGAATTTCAAGAAGCACAACAAGTTTTATCGGACTTCAGCACTCCCGAAAATATGCAAAAAATTGCCCAAGGCATTGCGCTGATGCATACAGCCTTAGCAAATGGTCATAAAATCATGAGTTGCGGCAATGGTGGGTCTATGTGCGATGCCATGCATTTTGCAGAAGAACTCTCCGGACGCTACCGCAATAACCGCCCTGCACTTGCCGCTGTTTCTATTTCAGACCCTTCCCACCTCTCTTGTGTCGCCAATGACTACGGTTATGACTTCGTTTTTTCTAGATATGTAGAAGGCTTGGGCCAAACTGGCGATGTTTTATTAGGCATCTCGACTTCAGGTAATTCCAAAAATGTGCTTTTGGCTGTTGAGGCGGCCAAAGCAAAGGGCATTCGCACAATTGTTTTAACGGGTAAAGACGGCGGGCAATTAGCTGGACTTGCAGATTTAGAAATCAGAGCGCCATTTAGCCCCTATGCCGACCGCGCACAAGAAATACATATTAAGGTCATACATTCCTTTATCTTAGGAATCGAACAAAGCTTTGGTTATTGATCAAGCGTTGGCCTCATTTAATTTGGAGTGCTTTCTACTGTATGTAAAGTAGATGACCAAGCCTACGAGCAACCAAATACCGAAGTAAATCCAGTTTTGCAGCGGAATTTCGCTCATCATGTACAGGCACGAGAGCAAACCCAGTGAAGGAATCAAGGATAACTTTTTAGGTATACTTAGTACCGTTAAAAAGAGGGTGAATAGCCAAAAAATGAGGGAAGGTATTTTTTGACCGAAATCGGACCAACTCTCAAATGCGAGGAAATTGTAAATAGCATTGAAGACTGGATTTCCTTGAAAACCCATTGTCAGGGTATAGATAAGACCCAAACCGAAAGCTGCTGGTAAAACTAGACCGGCATTTACGTATGGCGTTTTGAAAGAACCGCGTTGGACATCTGGTTTATTCTGCAAAACCAATACCCCTCCACAAACCAACACGAACGCAAACAGCGTTCCGATAGAGCAAAGATCCGTAACCATGGTTAGGTTCATGAAAAGTGCAGGAATAGCAACCACAAAACCAACTACAATAGTGGCAAACGAAGGCGTTTTGTACTTGGGGTGAATTTTAGAGAAACGCTTAGGCAACAAGCCATCACGGCTCATGCTCAGCCAAATGCGCGGCTGCCCCATTTGAAAAACAAGTAAAACCGAAGCCATTGCCACAACTGCTGATATCGAAATGATAAACGTCATTTTGGACAAATTGATTTGCTCAAACACAAAAGCAAGCGGCTCGCCGACGGCAAGTTGATCGTAAGGTACAATGCCCGTCAGGATAAGGGCAATAATGATGTAAAGAACGGTGCAGATGATAATGGCCCACATCATGCCGCGTGGGAGGTCGCGCTGTGGGTTCTCGCATTCTTCGGCGGTAGTAGAAATGGCGTCAAAACCAATGTATGCAAAGAACACTGCTGAAACACCTTTGAGCACGCCACTGATACCTTCAGGTGCAAAAGGGGTCCAGTTTTTCATGTCGATATAAAACACCCCAACGGCAATCACTAATAAGATGACGGCGAGCTTGATAATCACCATTGCGTTGGAGGCATTGCGGCTTTCTTTGATTCCGCGGTAAACCAACCAAGTAATCAGAACAATAATAAAGAGGGCAGGAATATCAAGAACTAAATGCAAAGAACCGATTCTTGGCGCTGTTAACCAAGCCTCGCGCGCTTGTGCAAGTGCAGGTTCTAAATTCGTTAAATCACCACCGTTTTTCAAGAATTGCACTGCAGCGCTATATCCTTTTGACGCGCTGAGGTAGTCCATCTGCATCCAGTCCGGAAGATGAATCCCTTTCAATCCAATTGCTTGAATATGAATTTGTTCAAGCATTGTAGTTAAATAATCACTCCAAGATATTGCTACGGTGATATTCCCGATGGCATACTCCATAATGAGCGCCCAACCGATGATCCAGGCAATAAGCTCGCCAAAAGCAACATACGAATAAGTATAGGCAGAACCCGCCACCGGAACCATAGATGCAAACTCGGCATAAGCAAAAGCAGCAAAACCACTGGCGAGCGCAGTAAATAAAAATAAGAAAATAACAGCGGGCCCACCTTGAGCTGAAGCCTGCCCAATAGTTGAGAAGATACCTGCACCAATGATAGCTGCAATCCCAAAGGCGATTAAATCGCGAAGTTTAAGGTGTTTATTGAGGCCATGGGTATCTCCGGCAACTTCATTAGCACGCACTTGTGCCATAATGGATTCAACGGTTTTTTTACGAAACAAAGAGTTTTGGGACATTCATCTATTTTTAAAGCACTAAAAGTAAAGAAATTTTACTTTTGCATATGGAAAAATTTATCACGGTTAAAGGAGCGCGCGAACACAACCTCAAAGGACTCGACGTACGCATCCCGCACGGCAAACTCACCGTGATTACCGGGGTTTCGGGTTCGGGCAAATCTAGCTTAGCCTTTGACACAATTTTCGCAGAAGGGCAGCGGCGTTTCATCGAAAGCATGTCTGCCTACGCCCGCCAATTCTTAGGACGCTTAGACAAACCAGCGATTGACGACATCAAAGGCTTGTCGCCAGCAATTGCTATCCAACAAAAAGTAAGCTCTGGCAACCCAAGATCTACTATTGGTACGAGTACCGAAATCTACGACTACCTCAAATTGTTATTTGCCCGCATTGGCACCACCTACTCGCCTGTTTCAGGCAGCGCAGTTCTCAAGCACCAAACCAAAGATGTTATTGCATTCCTGGACCAACACTGGAAAGAAGACCCATTTGCAATATTATATGCCCTTTCATTTAACTCCATTGAAGATCTAAATAAAAAGATTCAACTTCTTAACAAAGAAGGTTTTACAAGATTGTTTTTTAACGAAGAGTTCATATTAATTGACGATCTCGACCCCTTTTCCGAAATGCCCGAACAAATCTGGGTGGTCATTGACCGACTCAAAAACAGCCCCCGCGAACTCCCGCAACAAAGTCGCTTATCGGAAGGTATTGAACGTGCTTTTGCAGAGGGCAAGGGTGAATGCAGCTTGTACAATGCACAAAGTAAGGAGTTGGCACATTTCAATGGGCGCTTTGAAGCAGATGGCCTTCGTTTTGAAGAACCTACATCTGCCTTCTTTGCTTTCAACAACCCTTATGGCGCTTGCAAAAATTGCGAAGGCTACGGCATGACACTTGGCATCGATGAGGAACTCGTTTTTCCAGATCGCAGTAAAAGCATTTACGAAGGTGCTATTGCTCCATGGAAAGGCGAAAACATGCAAGAATACCTCCAGAGCTTGCTGTATCAAGCCAGCAAATTTGACTTTCCGATCCACCGACCTATTCAAGAACTCAGCCCTGCCCAATACCAGCTACTCTGGACTGGAAATAACTATTTCATAGGTTTAAATGAATTCTTTAAACAAATTGAAAGTCAGACATATAAAATACAATACAGAGTACTACTCTCTCGCTACAGAGGCAAGACAATATGCCCAGACTGCAATGGAACCCGTTTGCGCAAAGATGCAGGCTTTGTCAAGATAGCAGGCAAGAGCATTCAAGATGTTGTTCTCATGAGCATCGATGATGCTTTGGCTTATTTTCAAGCTTTAGAACTTAATGCACACGAGCAAAAGGTATGCAAGCATATCCTACCTGAAATCGAGCAGCGCTTGGCTTATTTACAAAAAGTAGGACTCGGCTACCTGACCCTCAACCGAAACTCCAACACTCTTTCTGGCGGAGAAGCGCAACGCATTCAATTGGCAACATCAATCGGATCGAGTTTAGTGGGCTCGCTATACATCCTAGACGAACCCTCTATTGGTCTGCACCCAAGGGATACCAAAAAACTGATCGAAGTACTGATCGCTCTCAAAAATCAGGGCAACACCGTTTTGGTGGTGGAACACGAAGAAGAAATCATGCGGGCTGCCGATGAAATTCTGGACATTGGGCCGCTTGCTGGCTCACAGGGTGGGCATTTGGTTTTCCAAGGCGACTTCAAAGCTTTAGAAGGCAGCAACTCGCTCACTGCACAATACCTCACCGGCCGCAAACAAATTGCCCTACCGCAACGCACCAGAACAGCGCTTGGGCAACTACAAATACACAATGCACGCCAAAACAACCTCAAAAACATCGATGTGCAAATTCCACTTGGGCAACTCGTTTGCGTAACGGGTGTTTCAGGTTCTGGAAAATCTACCCTGATCAAAAGACTGCTATACCCACTGGTTCGCAAAGAATTAGGCCTCAGCAGCGATTTAATTGGCAAATGCAATGGCATCAGTGGTGATATCAAAAAGATAGGACACGTTGAATTTATAGACCAAAACCCTATCGGTAAATCTTCGCGCAGCAATCCGATTACTTATGTAAAGGCTTTTGACGATATCCGAGAAATCTACGCAAGGCAACCTTTAGCCAAACTCAGAGGCTACAAACCCGGCTATTTTTCGTTTAATGTGGCGGGCGGCCGTTGCGAAGTTTGCGAAGGAGAAGGCAGCATTACGGTTTCTATGCAATTTATGGCCGATGTTCAGCTGCCCTGCAAACACTGCAAAGCCAAGCGCTACAAAACCGAAACGCTAGAAATACGCTATCGAGAAAAATCCATTTCTGATTTACTCGAACTGACTTTACAGGAAGCGCTAGATTTCTTTAGTTCAGACCCCGACAAACTCGCTCAAAAAGTAGCCGAAAAAATCCAACCATTGGTAGACGTCGGACTCGGTTACTTAACCGTAGGACAATCCTCGAGCACGATGTCGGGCGGTGAAGCACAGCGCATCAAACTCGGTTCCTTTTTAAGCAAGGGCAACCAAAGCACACCTACCCTCTTTATTTTTGACGAACCCACTACTGGCTTACATTTTTACGACATTGAGAAATTATTAATTGCATTCAATGCCCTACTTGATAAAGGACATTCATTGGTTGTGATCGAACACAATATGGAAGTTATCAAATGTGCTGACCACATCATTGACCTCGGGCCCGACGGCGGAGAGAACGGTGGTAACTTACTTTTTTCTGGACACCCTAAAGACTTTATAAAGCTGAAAGACAACACCACAGCGAACTATTTAAGTGAAAAGCTTGTTGAAAACTAAGCAGGTTTAAAAACGTTTTAAATTTATATTCCCTTAACTTTGCAGAAAAATAGCAGCATGTCAGCAGATATCTTCGAAAAAATCAAGGCAAACCGCGGACCACTCGGAATGCATGCCAAAGAATCTCATGGGTACTTCACCTTCCCCAAATTAGAAGGTGAAATTGGTCCTCACATGAATTTCCGAGGCAAAGAAAAACTCAATTGGTCGCTCAATAACTACCTTGGTTTGGCCAACCATCCTGAGGTGCGCAAGGCGGATGCAGACGCTGCAGCTTTGTACGGTTTTGGCTCTCCAATGGGAGCGCGCATGATGTCTGGTAATTCAAACTACCACGAACAACTCGAAAACGAACTCTCTGCTTTTGTAGGTAAAGAAGATACCATTTTATGTAACTTCGGCTACCAAGCAGTTGTTTCGGCAATTGATTGCTTAGTAGATCGCCACGACGTCATTGTTTACGATGCTGAATCTCATGCATGTATCCTCGACGGCGTTCGCCTGCACATGGGCAAACGTTTTGTATTCAAACACAACGAAGTCGACGATTGTGAAAAACAATTGCAGCGTGCCACCAAACTTGCTGCCGAAACCGGCGGTGCTATCCTTGTGATCACCGAAGGTGTTTTCGGAATGCGCGGTGACCAAGGCAAACTCAAAGAAATCGTTGCCCTTAAAGAAAAATACAACTTCCGTTTATTCGTAGACGATGCACACGGTATTGGTGTATTGGGTGCAACTGGGGCAGGAACAGGCGAAGAACAGGGTTGCCAAGACGGCATCGATATCTACTTCGGAACTTTTGCCAAATCATTTGCACTTATCGGTGGCTTTATTTCTTCAGACGAACAGGTCGTTGAATACCTCCGCTACAACATGCGCTCGCAAATCTTTGCCAAAGCAATGCCTGCAGCATTGGTTTCTGGCTTACTCACCCGTCTTGACCTCATGCGCAAGCATCCTGAGCTCAAAGCAAAACTTTGGGAAAACACCAACGCACTTCAAAACGGCTTGAAAGAAGCTGGTTTTGAAATTGGCCCAACCGATAGCTGTGTAACACCCGTTTACCTTAGTGGTTCAATTCCAGAAGCAACCAACCTCATTTTTGACCTCCGCGAAAACTACAATGTATTTTGTTCAATGGTTGTGTATCCTGTAGTCCCGAAAGGCATGATCATCTTGCGCCTCATCCCTACGGCAGTTCACACCCTAGAGGACGTCAAATACACCATCGAATGCTTCTCTAAAATCGTTGACAAATTAAAAGCCGGCGAATATATGTCGGATAAAATTGCAGCGATCTAAGTACGCAATACATTCAAAATATTTTGCAAAAAAAATACGGGTTATTCAACCCGTATTTTTTTTGCTATTAGCTTTTCAATTGCTTTGAAGTATTTGTGATCTTCTGGTTCACAGAAGATCACGGAGCGTCCTTCTCGGCCTGCGCGGCCTGTGCGGCCAATGCGGTGCACATAGGTTTCTGCAACTGTAGGTACATCGGTATTGATCACGAGGTCAAGACCCGAGATATCGATGCCTCGGGCAGCAATATCGGTAGCGACTAAAATTCGGATTTTACCTTCCTTGAAATGATTGAGCGCCATTTGTCGCGCATTTTGAGACTTATTGCCGTGAATGGCCATGGCCTCTAACTTGTTTTTACCGAGCATGCGCACTAATTTATCGGCGCCGTGCTTGGTTCTGGAGAAAACCAACACACTTTCAGCTTTGTCTTTCTTCAGTAGATCTACCAAAGAAGATTCTTTGTGCTTGCGGTCGGCAACGTGGATCATGCATTGATCTATGCGCTCTACAGTAGATGACACTGGCGTTACCGTGACTTCAATTGGATCTTGCAACAAACTATTGGCAAGGCTTTTGACCTCGTTTGGCATGGTTGCTGAAAACAAAAGTGTTTGGCGTTCTCTTGGCAAAAGTTTCACGATGCGCTTGACATCATGGATAAAACCCATATCTAGCATGCGGTCGGCCTCGTCCAAAACAAAAATAGATAACTGCTTGAGGTTGACGAATCCTTGTTGATGTAGGTCTAGTAAACGACCTGGCGTAGCAATAAGAATAGCTGGCTTTTGCTTGAGTGTCTGAATTTGAGCGTGGGCTTTTACGCCACCAAATATCACCAATGAGCGCAGGCCTAAGTGCTTTCCATAAGCCTTGAAATTATCGGCAATTTGAATGGCAAGCTCTCGTGTGGGTGTAACGATGAGTGCTTGAATGCCACCATCTAACGGTTTTTTGGCGTGTAGTAGCTCCAAAATTGGAATGGCAAAAGCAGCAGTTTTCCCTGTTCCGGTTTGTGCTAAACCAATTAGGTCTCGTTTTTCTAGAATAGGTGGAATGGCTTTTTCTTGGATTGGGGTTGCATTTGTATAGCCTTTTTCAGCAATGGCTTGAAGGAGCTTCTGCTCCAGGGGTAATTCATTAAATAACATGTAATCTGCATTTTCGGACAAGGTAAACAACATTTTTTACCCGCCGAAGTGGTGCAAAGATACGTAAATAAATTTGAGCTACCTTAGATTGCATCCAGGATGCGCCGCAGCCGGTGTTCACTGACCTTTAAAATAGTCTCTGAAAAAGCAGAATCTTCATCGAGTAGTTCTTTTTGAGTAGCCGAAAAATGCACGGCGGCAATGCCCGGAATTTGAGCCAACTTGCCGATATTTCCGGCGTTCACTCCTCCGCCTGCCATAATTTGAATGCGGCCATTGGCGTATTGACTCATTTGTGTAAGTATAGGCAAACCAATTTCGACGTTTGAGGCAAAACCTGAGGTGAGCACCCGCTTGAAACCGAGCTCCATTAAAACATCCAGCGAACGCTTCCAATCTAAACTTTCATCAAAAGCCCGGTGGAAAGTCCAGTCTAGCTCAGGTGCCAATTGCATTAACTCTTGAAGTAAAGGTTTGTCCAATTCAAAATTCGCTTTGAGCAAACCAACAACTATCCCTTTCACCCCAGACTGCTGACAGTATTGGATATCTTGCCGAATAACCTCTATTTCAGCTTGCTGGTAATGAAACCCACCTGCACGAGGCCTGATGAGCACATGCGTCTCTAAACCTAAGCCCAAAGCTTGTTGAATGAGTCCTGCTGAAGGCGTGAGGCCACCCTGCTCGAGATTTTGACAGAGTTCAATACGGTTAAAGCAGTGTGTCTTGGCGAGCGCGAGTGCCTCCACAGAGGCGGCGCATAATTCGAGTTGCAAAGCATTCATATGGAGCAAAATTGCAAATTTTACAACAAAAATCAGGCCCTTTTTACCTATATTTGTAGGCAATCAACGTAAAATGGCCAAAGAAAAAGCGACTCCAACAAGCGAGCAACTCGACTTCAATAGTTTCAAGCAACAAGTTCTCCAAGATTTCCAACTTGCTTGTGAATCCAGAGAAGCCTCTTTATTGGGGCGCAAGGAGGTACTTACCGGGAAAGCAAAATTTGGCATTTTTGGCGATGGCAAAGAACTCGCTCAAATTGCGTTAGCCAAACAATTTCAAAACGGAGATTTCCGCTCAGGCTACTACCGCGACCAAACCCTCATGATGGCTATTTCAGCCCTCACCCTCGAACAATATTTCGCGGGGCTGTACGCCCACACAGACGAAAACATAGAGCCGCAATCTGCCGGCCGACAAATGGGCGGTCATTACGCCACCCGCAACCTAGACAGCAACGGTCAATGGAAAGACCTCATGGCGCAAAAAAACAGCTCCTCTGACATCTCTCCTACCGCAGGTCAAATGCCGCGTTTACTCGGTTTGGCTCAGGCATCCAAAGTATACCGCGAACACCCAAATCTGAAAGAACTCGAAGCTTTCAAAAAATTTAGTGCTGGCGGCAACGAAGTAGCTTTCGGAACCATCGGCGATGCTTCCACTTCAGAAGGCCCTTTTTGGGAGACTATGAATGCAGCTGGCGTGCTACAAGTACCGCTCGTGATGTCCGTCTGGGACGATGGCTACGGCATTTCCGTGCCACGTGAACTCCAAACCACAAAAGGCAGTATCTCAGATGCACTTGCAGGTTTTCAGCGCAATGCCGAGCAAAAAGGCTTTGAAATACTTATCACCAAAGGCTGGGACTACGCACACCTTTGCGAAACCTACGAGAAAGCCGTTCAAATTGCCCGCGAACAACACGTACCGGTTTTGGTTCATGTCAAAGAAGTGAATCAACCACAAGGACATTCTACTTCAGGTTCTCATGAACGTTATAAATCAGAAGAACGCCTCCAATGGGAAACCGATTTTGACTGCATCGCCAAATTCAAAGAATGGATCTTATCTTTTGCTCAAAAAGGATTGGTTTTAGCCACCGAAGAAGAACTAGATGCCATTTCTAATGCTGCAAAAGAACGCGTCAGAAACGCCAAAAACAACGCCTGGCAGGCTTTCACGGCAGACATCATAGAAGATAAAAACGAATTGCTTTCCATCTTAGCTAGTTTCGATGCTGCGCACCCGCTTCATGTGAGTGCCAACAACATGCTCCAACAGCTCAATAAAGAGAAAGATAGTATCCGCCGCGACCTCCTCACACAAGCGCGTTTGCTTTTGCGTCAAGGCCTTCACGACCAAAGTCCTCAACGCAGCGCATTGGTTGCTTGGGTGCAGCGTATTCAGCTCAAAGCCCAAGATCGCTACAGCTCTTACCTCCACTCCAACTCAGCGAACAGCATTTCAAATGTTTCGAAAGTGCCGGTTTCCTACGCTTCTGATACCCAACTAGAAGACGGCCGCATCATTTTGCGCGAAAACTACCGACACATCCTTGACAACCGTCCAGAAGTGCTAGTTTTTGGCGAAGATGCAGGTAAAATCGGAGGGGTCAATCAAAGTTTAGAAGGATTACAAGAACAATTTGGCAACTTGCGCGTCTCTGACACCGGCATCCGCGAGTGCACCATTATTGGCCAAGGTATCGGCATGGCAATGCGCGGCTTGCGCCCTATCGCCGAAATTCAGTACCTAGATTACTTGCTTTATGGGCTTCAAATCATGTCCGACGACCTCGCAACGGTTCAATACCGCACCAAAGGCGGTCAAAAGGCACCTTTAATTATCTCCACACGCGGGCATCGTCTAGAAGGCATTTGGCACAGCGGATCGCCAATGGGCATGATCATCAACGCTTTAAGAGGTATACACGTTTGCGTACCCCGCAACATGACCAAAGCTGCTGCCTTTTACAATACTTTATTGCAGGCCGACGAACCAGCGCTTGTCATAGAACCTCTCAATGGCTACCGCAGCAAAGAGCGCATGCCGCTTAATTTTGGCGAATTCACAGAACCGCTTGGTATTCCTGAAATTGTACAAGAAGGCACAGACCTCACACTCGTTTCTTACGGGTCAACTTTTAATATTTGCGAACTTGCGGTGCAGCAGCTATCTGCAATGGATATTTCTGTAGAACTCATCGATGCGCAAACCTTACTGCCATTTGACATTCATCATGTCATTGGCCAATCGCTGGCCAAAACCAACGCCCTTCTCATCGTAGACGAAGACGTCAGCAGTGGGGCAAGTGCATTTATGCTCGATCAAATCTTAGTCAAGCAAAACGGCTACCAGCACCTCGACCTCGCACCTCAAACCATGGCTGCCAAAGACCACCGACCTGCCTATGGCTCCGACGGCGACTACTTCAGCAAACCCAACCTCGACGACATCATCGAAAAGGTATTGGACATGATGCACGACCTCGACCCAAAAAGTTTTCCGAAGGTTTATTAAGCACCAAAGCACAATCTCAAAATTTATTTTTGAAACAAAAAAAGGGGAGCCTAAGCTCCCCTTTTCAATTATGGTATTGGGTAATGATTATGCTTTAGAGTCAGATTTAGCCAATGCGTAGATCACCAAACCGAAACCGATTTTGTTTACGGCGTCACCGATGTTGTAAACAACATCCATCCAAGCGTTTGGAGCTGAGCTACCGAAGGCACCGAACAATCCGCCTGGTGTACCGATGATGTAACCTAATGGATAGATTGCCCATCCAACAAGTACGAACCAAGCTAAAATGCGTGTTGCTTTTGCAACTGCAGGACCTGCAGATTCAGCCAATTTAGCCACTTCGCCAAACCATACAAGGTAAGCGATGTAGAAGTAAGCAGCACCTGAAAGAACACCCCACATAACGCTGTTGTCGCGGTCTACAGACTCACCGAAGTAACCTGTTACGAGCATCACTACAGAAGCAAGAATGAGCTTCCAAAGCAAGCTGGTTTTAGCACCCGCTTTTTTGGTGATCAAATAGAATTCTACACACATCAATGGAACAGTTAGCATCCAGTCTACGTAGCGGAAAAACGTAGGTGATGTAGATGTTGCAGTGAAGTAATCACGCATGTAGTAATAATGGACCGCGGCGATGAAGGTGATAAGACCGGAAACTAAAATGGAGGTTCTCCATTTCTCTTCCATGTTGCGCATTTCCATGAAGAAAAATGCTGCTGCAGCCATCATGGCCATCGTTCCAATGAAAAAGGTGAACGCTGTGTAAGTGAACACGTCTCCTTTTTCAAATAGTTCTTGCACTTTTAGTGCACTAGATAAAGAAAATAACATAAATAGATAGGTTTAGTTTTTCCTACTCTTTTGTGGCTTTTCGGATACCGCCAATAATTAATTGAATAACAATGATATACAATTATTGTTTAATAATTGATAAAATTTATTCAACAAAATGACAAAAACCTATCTAATTAATTGTCAATATGTTACTGAAACCCTAGTAAAATCAATAGAAACGGTAGATAAATGGCAGGCGCATTTGTAGGCCTTTCATTTTTTTAATTTGTGCATATTTTTGATAATAAGCCAACAATTCTTCCGGAATCTGCACTTTGGCACTGCTTTTCTCACCTTCCAATTCTTCGTCGAGCAGCGCTAAAAAGGTGTTGAAAGTATTGTCTTCTTTATGTGGGTAATAAACTACTTCTTTAACTCCAACCTGCTTGCGCAAAGCTTTTACACAACTATTTAAGCCACCTAATTCATCAACTAAGCCACATTGCTGTGCATTCTTTCCTGTCCACACTCTTCCTCTTGCCACTTGCTGCACACGCTTTTCTGACATTTTCCGACCATTACTCACGCGCTGAATAAATTGCTTGTAAACAGCATCGACTTCCAGTTGCATGAAGTTGAGTTCTTCCGGATTCAAGCGTTGTGTTAAAGATAAGGTACCATAGCGATGCGTTCGAACTTCATCGGTAGTGACACCAATTTTATTCTTGAGAAAATCACCAGCATAGGGCACTACACCAAACACGCCAATAGAACCGGTAATGGTCATGGGGCTAGCGTATATTCTAACAGCCGGCATGGCAATATAATACCCACCTGAAGCTGCGTAGTCTCCCATCGATACATAAAGCGGTTTTTTGTCAGCAGTTAACGAAACTTCTTTCCAGATTTCTTCGCTGGCCAAGGCTGATCCTCCTGGACTATTGATGCGCAAAACAACTGCTTTGACCTCTTCGTTATCGCGAACTTGACGCAACATTTTAGTCATGCGTTCTGTACTGATTTGATCGCCCTCAGTTGCAACATCTCCTTCTGCCAAGATCACTGCAATGTGTCGTTCTTGACGAGCCAACAATTGGTTGTCGTGAAAGGTATCTCTTGCATATTTACCAAAAGCTTGTAAACGCAACGGTGTGTTTTCGTCTATGCCTACTTTTTTCTTGAGTAAAGTAAGTACCTCTCCCCTGTACATTGTTTTATTCAGCAACTTTTGTTTTGCGGCTTGATCCAAATTTCGAACGGCTAACGCATTTACCAGTGAATCGAGGTTTGCGGTGTCTAGTTGCCTGGACGCCGAAATGTCGTTTCGGTTTTGCTTCCAGAGATCTTGCAATAACACTTGCATTTGCAAACGACTAGAGTCAGACATTTCACTACGATAGAAAGGTTCTACAGCACTCTTGAAGTCATTCTCTTTACCCCGAACCACCATGACGCCAATTTGCAATTCGTCGAGTAAGTTCTTAAAGAAATAACTTTCGGCATGGAGTCCGCTCCAAACAAATGATGCCCCATGCATACCGTAAACTTCTTTGCAAGCACTGCTTACATAATAATCTAATTGACTTACTTGCTCGCCTGTCAAATAAGCAACCACAAACTTTCCTGATTTTTGAAAATCTTTTATGGCCTCGCGCAATTCTTCGGCGGTGGCCATCCCCATACTAGGATTTTTCATTTCGAGAAAAATGCCTTTGATTTTAGCATCTTGGGCCGCCTCTTCCAGTCCCACCAAAATTTCGGGTAAGCCCATAGTGCGGTCTAGCTTAAAAGACGCAGGATCAAAAGATTCATCAGAAACGTCTTGTATGGTGCCAGAAAGTTTCAGGTGTAAGACTGTATTATTTTGAAGCGCTAATGGTTCGGGGCCGAAATCGCCAAAGGAACCGATGATGCCACCCAAAACAAGAAAGAAAAAGACCATACCAACCAAGCCTGCTACAAAAACTGCTAGGAAACTTGGCCAAAAAAGTTTTCCGAATGAAAGGCGATTTTCTGACATATTAAGAATTTAAAAGCGCGTGTAAACCAAGGCGATTAACTGGATTGATGCGCAAGCTGAAGCGGATGTTTTGCGAATAGTTTGTGTAAAGGTTACCAGCAAATGTATTATTGCCATAAACCAAAGGAAAATAGATACCAAATACTTTTCCAAGACGAAGCGCAACACCCGCATTGTAATACATATCAACTGTTTGAAACGTACCGCGCGCCGCACCAAAATCGGCAAAAACACCAAAGAAATTGGGCTTAATTGGCAATTGAGCATAAACAGTTGCAGTTGTGAGCCAATTGATATTGCTGCCAGCTGAATTACCCGTATGAAACTGCCCATGGCGATCCATGCGCTGTTGTGACCAAAAACCACTGACGTCAGAACGGCCAAAGTTGTAGTCTTCTAAGAATAAATCTTGCTGACCATTTAAGCCATTCATAGACCAAAACAAGCGCTCATTATTGACACCCGACATGGGTTGGTTGAGTGTGTATCCACCAAAAAGATTGAATGAAACACTGCGGTCCATTTTACCCACAGAATAATTGAAGTTCTGATTGAGATTGGTCCAGATACGAGAAACAAAATCGTAACCAACATCAAAATGCTCATAACGATTGACCCATTGGGCCTGATATGCTGGCTTTCTATAGTTAGAAGTATGTTGTACGAAAAACCCTCTCTCTTTGGAGAAAAAAGCAGATACATCGTTTTTGACAATTCCTTGAATCAATAGGTCATGATGAAAAGCATGGCGGGCTTTGCGCGCACCAAAATTGATAGCCAAGTATGGCGAAAAAGCGATGAAATAATCATTTTTATTGACGCGATCAGTACCAAAAGATTTGACAGATAAACCAAAGCGCATGAGTTCGATGGCTTTGGTAGGTAAAATTTGGTAAGAGAATTCGGCAATACCCGCAGGGCGCAAACGCGCAGTGCTGAGCATTGGGCTCACTAAATAGGTGAATTTTTTAGGTGCAAGACCAATGTTGTGTAGCGTTACACCAGCCAAAAGGCCGTCGTAGGCATTGCCACCGAGCATGGGCGTCCAAAAAATTGTGCGTTTGTCTTTTTCGTGATCGCCGAACAAGAATTCTATACGCAATGGTTCTACTTTGTGAAAGAGTTGATCCTTTACCCATAGGTTGTTTTGGCGGTTGAGCTCAGGGATATCATTTGCGCGGTCGATTTCAACTTTAGCAATGG
>JACCDV011039622.1_pt1 | contig 26910 bp, 22 predicted proteins | sample 7446131 | NCBI WGS metagenome assembly JACCDV01 (sample SAMN15323448, study PRJNA562643) | freshwater metagenome | isolation source: river surface water | place: USA:Blue River Watershed | collected 2017-08-17 | reverse complement strand
GAACAACTAGATATTCCAGTAGCGCGTTTGAGAAAGAAAATCTAAGAAATATGGATTTAAAAAAAATATTGCCCTTTTTCTCTTATATTTTTCATCCCATATTTGTATCCTTATATGGCACTTTATTTTTCTTTTTAATTACCAATTCATTTTTTTATAACTCTCAAATCATCGTAACATTAATACAAGTAACGATTTTGACTTTGCTATTACCTTTGTCGATGTATTTTTTATTTCGATCATTAGGCATTGTTACTTCTTTTACTGAAGCCAGCATTAGCGAAAGAAAAATGCCAATAGCAGTTCAAGCTATTTTATTGTTTATATTAATAAAATTCAGTGTTTCAAGAGACACAGTTGCTGAATTATATTTCTTTTTTCAAGGTGGATTGTTAAGCAGTATAATCGTTTTAGCTAGCGTTATACTAAAATTTAAAGCTAGTTTACACATGATTGGAATTAGCGCTTTAACATGCTTTATTTTTGGCTTGAGCATGTATTACCAATTGCCCTTCGTAAATCTTGTAGCGTTTTGCATTGTTTGCATGGGACTAGTAGCTTCATCACGCTTATACATGAAAGCACACACCTATACCGAACTTATTGCAGGAATAATTTTTGGAGCTGGACCTCAGTTATTATTATATCAATATTGGTTATAAAATATAAAACATCAAACCAATTTTTAATGTAGTAACATCATTCTCGGTAGCAGTTTTATTTTTATCAAAAAAAGGATTCAACCCATAATGAATATAGGCATTCCAAGTATTAAATCCGAAAGTTAGATATGTTGCGTATTGAAATTTATTTAGAAGATCATTAATATTTTCTGTACCTGAACCAAAACTTCCTTCATATTTAAACTTACCATTGATTAAATAACTAGCCATAAAACCACCATAAATTCTCCAAAATTTATGACTATCTGGAGTAGCATTTCTCCAACGAATTTCTAAAGGAAAATCGAGGTAATGTAATAGAATTCTACTTTTAACTATCTCTGTAGATGTATTGTCGGAAATAGAAGAAAAATCGATATTTTGCTTCAAATCATTAAATGAATAACCAATACCTGGAGCAATAGCCCAATGTCTGTTTTCTGAAATAGGAAAATCTCTAAGAAAACCCGCTGATAAGCCAGTTGAAAAAGAATATTGACTAAAATTATCAGGAGTTTTTTGAAGTACGTTATAAGAAACGGAAACATAAAATTGGTCTTCTCTGAATAAAGAATCAACCTCAGATTTAGTTTCTGTTTGAGCAAAACAAAAATTTAAAACAAATAATGAAAATAGATGAAAAAGTCGCATTATAATTTTTTCATAAAATTAATAAAAAAAAGGTACGCATAAGCGTACCTTTTATATTTATAATATAAAATACTACTCAATAGGATTTCCCTGCGAAGTTGTATAATTTACTTTTAATTGTTCTATTTTACGTAATTCTAACTTAATAGCACTTACTAAACCCATTTTAACTTGTTTGTCAATTTTTAATGAGGCAGTTAAATACTTTTCATCGTCTGAATTTCGTTGAGCTCTTTCAGTAATTACAAAGTTTCTGATTTCAGAAGGCGAAGCCATTTTATCAGCTAATTGAATACGATCTGAACCTCCCAAAGTTGTTCTATAACGTTCACTTGGCTTACCAGCATAAATATACATCACAAACTCTTTCTTGTGCAACTTAGCAGTTTGATTTGCTTTAGGTAATGTATTTTCAATTTTTAAATCAGTGTCTTTCATTGTAGTAGCCGTCATGAAGAAGAACAAAAGCATAAATACAATATCAGGTAAAGACGCTGTTGAAATTGCAGGAGTTTCGCCTGTATTTTTCTTTTTAAATTTAGACATACTTTCTTAATATTATATTGTTATTTTTTTGGTTCAGCTTCAGAAAGTCTCATAGGAAACAACTCCTGAATCTTTTTTACTTTAGGCTCTAAATCTTCAACTAACCCTTCAGTTGCTTTAGAAGCAGGGTCGTTAAAAATATATTCCATTTCTGTGAATGGCATACCATATCGTTTCTTACATTCTCTATCTCTTAAAAAATTATATGCTGCAACCAATTCATTTTGAACTGCAATATATGTTTCATAAGAAGTTTGACCATCGTTATTTAAAGAAATCACAGCATCATCAGGTCCGTCAGATGAATTTGGATCTCTTTTTCCATTACAATAAGTACAAGTACCTTTACCATTATTTTCAAGAAAATCAATAGCTATCTGTCTTAATTCTTTAATATCAACCAATTTTTCTTCTACAAGTAATTGATTATCTTTATTTACTAAAACAGTAAGAATATTTCTTTCATTAATAGGAGGTACAGGTGGATTTTCTTCATAACGAGGTAAGAGTCTATTAATTCCTTGATCTACTCCAATAGTAGTTGTAACTAAAAAGAAAATTAAAAGTAAGAATGCAATATCTGCCATAGAACCTGCATTCACTTCTGGCGGTGCACCTCTTTTTCTACCCATGATTATTATTTTTTAAATTTAGAAAAACCTGTCCATCCAAGAACAGCAACTGAAATAAAAGCAAGAATATAGAAAGTATTCAAACTTGTACTAATTAATTTAGACGAAAATGAAGAAATAACTCCACCATCTTTTAATTTTACCTCAGTACTATCCGCAAGTATAAATGCAACTAATACAACAGCTGCAAACAATCCTACAGAGATAAGGGCTCTTCTTAATTGTTCTTTATGAGTAATTAAGTTTTTGAAAACGAAATACACAACAGAAAAGAAAGCAATAGCCATTGCTAAGTAAGATATATAGATAAAGTAATCTACAATATAAGAATTATTCTCCATACTTACTTCCATACCTAATGTAGATACGAATAAAATAGATGCAATAATACCAATAACGATTACTAATATTTTTGAAATTTTGTATACGTTCATAACAACAATTTGTTAATGTATTATTTGTTTAATTTCTCTTTGAAGTAGTCAGATAACATATCAACTAAACTGATAGACGCATCTTCCATATCATTAACAATAGAATCAATTTTAGCAGTGATGTAGTTGTAGAAAACTTGAAGAATCATTGCAACGATAAGACCGAATACTGTTGTTAATAACGCTACTTTAATACCTCCAGCTACTAATGATGGCTCCATAGATCCTGCTGACTCAATTTGGTCAAACGCAACAATCATACCAATTACTGTTCCTAAGAATCCTAACATCGGTGCAAGTGCAATAAATAAAGAAACCCAAGATACGTTTTTCTCTAATTGTCCCATTTGAACACCACCGTAAGCTACGATAGATTTTTCTGCAGACTCTAATCCGTGAGAAGAACGCTCTAAACCTTGATAAAAAATTGATGCAACTGGACCAGCAGTGTTTTTTGCTACTTCTTTAGCAGCTTCAATTCCACCATTGTTTAATGCAGTTTCAACTTCAGAAACAAATTTCTTAGTGTTGATTGTTGAAAGATTTAAGTAAATAATTCTTTCAATTGCAATTGCTAAACCAAGAATTAAACACAATAATACTGGCGACATCCAAATTGGATCTCCTTCAATAAAACGTTTTTTCATTGATTGAGTAAAAGTAACTTCTTCAGCCGCAGCTTCATCAGTAGTAGCAGTTGCTTCATCAGTTGTTGCTTCAGCTGCTGTTGTATCAGCAACTTGTTCTGTTGCAGGAGCTGCTGCTTGAGTTGAATCTTGAGCTTGAACATTTCCAAAAGTCATAAGCCCTGTGATTGCTAAAATAGAAAATAATCTTTTCATCGCTTTTGTTCTTAAATTTAATTAGTTAATTGGGTTTAAAGATATAAAATATTTATAAAATTTTTAAAATTAATATCATTCTGCAGAGAGGAAGGGATTCGAACCCTCGTCCCGATTTTGTCGGGAACACACTTTCCAGGCGTGCGCCTTCGACCACTCGGCCACCTCTCTATCGAAACGACACTCGATTTTAAGGGTGCTAAATAACGTAAAAAATCTCATGTATAAAAATTTTATATGTTATTTTTACAACATTTCTCCTCGTATTTCTGTTTCAAAAATAGTCTTAAAGACATTGTGCGATACTTTTTGACCTAACAAATACATCAATTTAGTAATTGCCGCCTCTGTTGTAATATCTTTTCCTGAAATAACACCAATTTTTTTTAATTGTGTACTGGTTTCATAATTCCCCATCGAAACACTCCCTCCACTACATTGTGTAACGTTGATTATGTGAATGTTATTGTGAATTGCTTGCTCTAAAATCTCAACAAACCATTGCTCCGTTGGTGCATTGCCAGAACCATAAGTTTCTAAAACAATCCCTTTAAGATTAGGAATTGCAAAGAATGCATTCAAAACTTTTTGGTTAATTCCTGGAAAAATCTTTAAAATAGCAACATTATCATCAAAATCAGTATGCACTTTTAACTTTTTAGTTACTTTATTCTTTAGAATAACATCATAATTTACTTTTAAATGCACTCCAGATTCGGCTAATTCAGGAAAATTAGGAGATGTAAAAGCATTAAAATGCTCTGCACTGATTTTTGTAGTTCGATTTCCTCTATAAAGTTTATATTCAAAATACAAACAAACCTCTTGAATTACCGGTTTTTTATTTTCTTGAAGTGAAGCAACTTGAATTGCAGTAATCAAATTCTCTTTAGCATCAGTTCTTAAATCGCCAATAGGCAATTGCGAACCCGTAAAAATTACTGGTTTCGCCAAGTCTTCTAACATAAAACTTAATGCAGAAGCACTATATGACATTGTATCGGAGCCATGTAAAACCACAAAACCATCAAAATTTGAATAATTCTCCTCAATACTTTTGGCCATTTTTTGCCAATTGGAAATATTCATGTTCGATGAATCGATAGGCACTTCAAAAGAAAAGGTTTCGATTTGACAATCCAATAAATGTAATTCGGGTATTCTACTTAACAACTCATTAAAATCAAAAGCTTTCAAAGCTCCTGTTTCAAAATCTTTTACCATTCCAATGGTACCTCCAGTGTAAATTAAAAGTATTTTTGGCTTATGAGATGTCATCAGTATATTTTAATTTATTCACAACCGGATTGGCATACATCGCCAAGAAACCTTCTCTCATAGTTTCATTATCAGCGTCAATTCGCATTTCTAATCGTCTTTCAAACAATTGACGTTCTTTTTCGTTGTACAAATGTTCAAATCGAATTGTTTTATGTAAAATATCGTAAGCAATAAAATTGGTTGGCCATAACTTGTACGTTTGCAAAATAGAATCGTCAATTACTTGTGCCAAAGCCTGAATTTGCTTATTATTGTTATCGTTTTCTGCGATGATTTTTTCGTATTCACTTTCTAAAACATCACCTACATGAATGTGAATTCGTTTCTTTTGCCCAATGATCCCACTTAATAATGTAATGAAATCTTCATTTTTTTCTTTGATATACACTTCATCTTTTGAAAGTGCTATTAGTTGTGGCATTTTTAAAGCATCAGTAGGATCGTATTCATACGAAATAGAAACTGGAACTATCTTCAATTTCTTAAAAAAATTCATACAATTCGCTTCATCTGAAGCCATTGCAATCATTTTTAAAACACCTTGATGAGTTGCATCATTTCCGTCTTTTGTTCTTCCTTCACGCTGAGCAATCCAAACCGAACGATTTTCTTTAGACAATAAATGATACATATATTCCGACATCAACTTCGAACTTTGTAATAATTCTCTTGGTGATAATCCTCTTTGAACTAAGAAGTTTCGATTCAATTTTGATAGTTTCAACAAGAAATCTTTTTGAACCAAATTATCTCCAATAGCTGAAGCTGTCATCACCAAACCATGATCAATTAAAGAAACATTCAGCAAAGAAGTGTCTAAAATAATATCGCGGTGATTGGAAATAAACAAATAAGATGTATTAGGCTCTAACTTTTCAAAACCTGAAGTGGTAAGCCCTTCCGAACTTCTCTCTAAAACTCTTTGAATCGATTGGTAAACAAAATTAACTTGGAAATCGCGTATAGAATGAGTTCTACTTAATTGCTCTTTCCAAACTTCATCTTCTAATTCAGGAAATGTAAAATCCATCATAGCCTTCATCATAGGATGATGCAACAAAGACTTCAAAGCTTCGTTTACTTCAGAATCATAATAAGGGCGAATTGAATCGAATTTTGTCATGTGTATTTTAAAAACAATTCACAAAAGAACAAAAATTTTATGAATTGAAGCTTTATTTTAGATTAAATTCCGAAAATTTGTTTTGAGTTTTCAGTTGTTATTGAAGCTATCTCGTCTACTGATAATTTATAAATTTCGGCTAACTTTTCTGCTACCAATAAAGTATAACTACTTTCATTTCGTTTTCCTCGATACGGAACAGGGGCTAAATATGGTGAATCGGTTTCTAAAACAATGTGCTTCAAATCGATTTCATTTAAAAACTGGTCGATTTTACCGTTTTTGAATGTTGCTACTCCACCTATTCCGAGTTTCATTCCTAACGAAATTGCTCTTTGGCCTTGACCCAAATCTCCTGTAAAACAATGAAAAATCCCGAATAAATCATCCGATTTTTCACTTTCTAAAACTTCAAAAACTTCATCAAAAGCATCACGACAATGAATGTTGATTCCTAATTTGTACTTTTTTGCTAGTTGAATTTGGTGCTTGAAAGCATGTTGTTGTTCTTTCAAAAAAGTTTTATCCCAAAATAAATCAATTCCAATCTCTCCAACGGCATAAAATTTTCTAGAAGCTAATTCTTTTTCTACATGCGCCAATTCTTCCAAATAATTTTCCTTTACATAAGTAGGATGCAATCCCATCATTAGAAACACATTTTCGGGATATTGGGTTTCTAATTCGTACATTTTGGATGTATAATTAGAGTCGATTGAAGGAACAAAAAAACGAGAAACACCAGCATTGATGGCTCTTTGCATCATTTCATTGCGGTCTAAATCGAATTCTTCAGAATATAAGTGGGTATGCGTATCGGTTAAGTTCAAGGTTTCAGGTTTAAAGTTTCAAATTTGTTGTTTGTTGTGCAAAGGTATATTCTGAAATCTAAAATCGTTAATCGTTAATCATAAATTTTAGTTTATTTTTGATTCATGGAAGATCTACAAGACTTTTTAAAAGGAAAAAAATACAAAAAGATAAAATTTACGGTGCTGAAAACCCAACATTTATTAATCAAAGGAAAGATAAATGGTGTAAAAGGCAACTTTATTTTAGACACTGGAGCAAGTAACAGTTGTGTAGGATTTGAAAGTATTGAACACTTCAAATTAGATGCACAATTTTCTGAAACCAAAGCTGCTGGTGCGGGTGCTACTGGAATTGAAACCCAATTAGCAAAAAATAATGAAATTCAATTTGGAAGATGGAAAAACCACAAATTCCACTTAATTGTATTTGATATGAGTCACGTAAATGATGCGCTTCTTCATTACAAAACCAAACCCGTTGACGGCATTATTGGTGCTGATGTTTTACTAAAAGGAAAAGCGATTATTGATTATAGTAATCATTGTTTGTATTTGAAATAACTAGTTCGAATGGTTTTTCTTCAGTGTTCGGTAAGCTAAAATCGTACTAATCAACATGAAAATTCCTCCCAAAATAAAAGGTGCTCCTGGAAATAAAAAAGGTGCTTCATCGTGAGTAAAATAATAAAAAACAGATGCCATCATGGGTGGACCTACAATTGAAGAAGCACTCATTAAACTCGTTAAAGTTCCTTGTATTTCGCCTTGTTCTGATGGAGGTACTTGTTCCGAAACTACGGCTTGTAAAGCTGGCCCTGCAATTCCTCCTAAACAGTAAGGAATTAAGAAAACAAACATCATCCAACTCTCAGTTGCAAAAGCAAATAAGAACATTCCGATAGTATATAACGCTAATCCGAAATAAATACTTTTTACATTTCCGATTTTTGGATTAATCCAACGAATTAAACCTCCTTGAACAATACCAACTAATAATCCGATGACTCCAAGTGAAATTCCTACCATTTTTTCCGTCCAATTAAATTGGTACATGGTGAAGTAATTCCAGTTACTTTGTACCGCATGAGAACCTACATAAAGAACAAAAATAGCCAATACTAAACCGATTAAATTAGGATATTTTTTCAGGTGTAACAAAGCACCAACTGGATTTGCTCTTTTTAATTCAAATGGCCTTCTTTTCTCTTTACTTAATGATTCAGGCAAAATAAAATAACCGTATAAAAAGTTTAGCATACACAAAATAGCGGCTGCAATAAAAGGAATTCTTGTTCCAAATTGTCCTAACAATCCTCCTAAAACTGGTCCGATTATAAATCCTAATCCAAATGCAGCACCCATCAATCCAAAATTCTTAGCTCTGTTTTCATGTGTACTTACATCGGCAATATAAGCAGAAGCGGTGGTAAAACTTGCTCCGGTTATTCCAGATAGAATTCTACCAACAAATAACCATGTAATTGTAGGCGCAAAGGCTAACAATAAAAAATCTAAAGAAAAGGCGAACAAAGAAGTTAATAGTACAGGGCGTCTTCCATATTTATCACTTAAATTTCCTATTACGGGCGCAAAAATGAATTGGGTAATTGCATAAGCGAAAGTTAACCAACCTCCATATTTAGCTGCTTCGCTAATATCACCATTGATTAGTTCTTTGATTAAATTTGGGATTACAGGAATAATAATTCCCCATCCTATAACATCTAACAAAACGGTAATAAAGATGAAACCAACGGCTGCTTGCTTCTTAGATTTTTTCATAGCTGTTTTTTGACTTACAAAGAAAAGAAAAATCCCAAACTCTATTTGAATTTGGGATTATATATTATCTATTTCTTATTACTTTTTGACAATTTTAGCAGTTCTAACCAAATCATCAGAAATAATTTTCACTAAATATGTTCCTGGAGCAAGATTTGAAGTATCTATTGAACCATCATTTGAATTAATGATTTTAGTTTGTACTTCTTGACCTAACAAATTGTATATAGAAACAGTTTTAATTTCTTTATTAAAAGATAGATTTAAAACATCTTTTACAGGATTTGGATAAAGCTTCAAATTGTTTATTAAGAATGTTTCTGCTGCAAGCGATTGGGTTGTAAACGAACCTCCCGAAACCCAATCGGTTTGTGTATTACCACAAATAGATTTTACCCAAAAATAATAAGTAGTGTTTGGTGTTAAGTTATTCAAAACAGCAAAAGTTTCAGTGGTAGTTCCTGTAATTGCATTTGCAGAAGTTGGATCATTGACAGTACTATAACTATATATGTATCCATTACTTGGCGCATTTGTTGGTGCTACCCAGGCAATATTTACAACTGTTGCAGATTCAGGATCTGTAAATAATTGCGTAGGAGTATCACATTGAGATTCTGGATATGTGGTAAATGAGCCTCCCGAAGCCCAATCGGTTTGGGTGTTACCACAGATTGATTTTACCCAAAAATAGTAGGTGGTGTTTGGTGTTAAATTGGTCAAATTCGCATAAGTCTCTGTCGTTGTCCCTATAATTGCATTAGCTGAAAACGGATCGTTTACTGTACTGTAACAATATACATAGCCATTACTTGGTGTAGGAACACCTTCTATCCATGCAATAGTATTTGTTGTAGAAGTTAATCCATCATAATATATTTGTGTTGGGGCGTTACATCCAGTTTCAGGATATGTGGTAAATGAACCACCCGAAGCCCAATCGGTTTGTGTGTTACCACATATAGATTTTACCCAAAAATAGTAGGTAGTATTTGGTGTTAAATTGGTTAAATTGACATAAGTATCTGTCGTCGTTCCTGTAATTGCATTAGCTGAAAACGGATCGTTTACTGTACTGTAACAATATACATAGCCATTACTTGGTGTAGGAACACCTTCTATCCATGCAATAGTATTTGTTGTAGAGGTTAAACCATCATAATATATTTGTGTTGGAGCATTACAACCAGATACTTGATTTGTAGTAAACGAACCTCCAGAAGCCCAATTAGATTGCGTAGCACCACAATTAGATTTCACCCAAAAATAATAAGTGGTGTTAGGCAATAAATTTGTTAATTCTGCAAAAGTATTTGTTGTTGTCCCTGTAATTGCATTTGCAGAAAATGGATCGTTTACAGTACTATAACAATAAACATAACCATTGCTTGGTGCAGGATTTGGTGCTGTCCATGCAATATTATTTGAAGTCGAAGTTAAACCATCATAAAATAGTTGCGTTGGAACATTACAGCTTGCTATTGCAGCACATGTAATAGATCTTACTCTGTTTGTGTTTTGAGTTCCACAACTAGAATTGGCATTCAAATGGTATCTAACTACTCCAGAATTTGTACCAGATAACCATGTTAAAGGAGTTAAACCACTTGCTAAAACTACTGTTCCTGTAGCATTCGTTATGGTAATAAAATCTGTAGAAACTGAACTTCTAAAAGTATATTGTTTATTTGACAAGACATTTACATTTGAATACTCTCCAGCATAAGCATCTGCAACGATTTGTTCTGAACTTCCAGTACAAGCAGGTGTAAAAGTTGCATCAGGATATAATCCATAAATTGCACCGTTACAAATTAACGCTGGTGGTGTAGTAAAACTTCCACCAGAAACCCATACACCAGTTGTAGCTCCACAGTTAGAGCGTATCCAGTAGTAATAAGTAGTACCTGCCGCAACATTCAAATAGAGAGTAGTATTTAAGTTAGTTGTGCTAAATAAAGTAGGAGTAGAATTTGCATTAGGAGCACTATTGGTTGTAACGATATAAATATCATAATGAGAAGAAGGCACTGGTGATGCCGCTGTCCAAGTCATTTTACAAGAATTGGATGTTATATTTGATACCGCTAAATTTGAAGGTGGTACGCAGTTTGAGGCATCCGCACATCGAATATAACGAGACCTTTCCACTTGTTGACTACCACAACTAGCATTGGAATGAAGGTAATAACGAATAACTCCTGTAGTACTACCAGAATCCCATATTACTGGTTGTGTTCCACTTGCATAAACAACAGTTCCAGTTGCATTTGTAATTGTAATATAATCTGTTGTTACAGCGCTTGAGAACGAATATTGTTTGTTTGCAATTACATTTACATTGCTGTATTCGCCTGCATAGCTTTGGCTCGTTAATGTCTCGTAGTTCCCATTACAATTTGGTGTATATGTATTAGCTGGAAATAATCCATAAGTTGCTGAAGTACATTGAGCAAAAGCATTAGGAATGAAGTACAAAAATGCCAATAGGCAGAATAGAGTAATTCTTTTTTTCATATTTATAGTTCTTGATTATATTTTACACCAAAACTATACGATAAGAAGTAATAGACCAATTTATATATTGGACTATTTATAAATAATCAGAAGACAAAAAGAGTTTTATTTAACTGAAATACAAATACTTAATCTGTATTTTCTAATTTTTCAATGTAATAATTAGGAGAAAGTCCGGTTTGCTTTTTAAAAACGCGAACAAGCGTATTGGCATCTTTATAACCTACTTCTTCTGCAATAGCTTGTAAAGTATATTTTCGGAAATAAGGGGCATCTTTCAACTTTTGAAGTACATAATGAATTCGTAATTCTTGCGTATATTCTGAAAAGGTTTTTTGCATTACCTGATTGAAATATTGGGACAAATAAGCCGTATTGGTATTTAATTTTTTAGCTACAAAAGCCAACTTGAAGTTGGGATCTAAAAAAGTTTCTTTAAGTTCTAACTTTTTTAAACCTAATGTGATTTTTTCAATAAGCTCTTCATCAATTATTTGTTTTGGTTGTGATTCGGCTTCATCAATTTTCAAATTATTACTATCCGAAACTTTAGATTCTTTTAAATCTTGAATAATTTTTAAAAATCGGTAATGTTTTTCTTTCTGATTTTTGTAGTAGTAATAAAAACTAAAAACCAATACAACTAAAATAATTAATATTCCAAAAAGCGATATTTTAAAATAATTCTTTGATGCAATTACTTTATTAGATTCCTCTTTAATTTTATTTAAATCGTAATTGTGAAGGAAATTTAAAGATTTACTTTTTATTCCTTCAATTGATTGAATTAATTCTAAACTTTTTTGGGCGTAGAGATACGCATTTTTAGCATCATTTTTCTCATTATAACACTGTGTCATAATGTTATATGCCATTAATAAGTTTTCTTTGGAAACCTTAGTTACTTGATAACTTTCAACATATTTTTTACAATAAAAAAGTGCTGAATCAACTTGTTTTAAATGATGAAAACAATCGGCCATTCCTAAATCAAACAACTGCTCAGTTCTTATATTATCTTGAATAACAGGATACTTTTTTCGCTTTCTGTATAATGATAAAGATTTCTCGTAATTTCCTGCTAAAGCGGCACTTTTTGCTTCACGCATGCTCAATAATGCTTTGGTGTATTCGGGCTGAAAATTGTCTTGTAACATCATTGTTGCTGCTACATTAAAATAATGATTTGCAGAATCTAACAACAAGATTTTCTTCGAATGAATATAATACTTTTGATAAGCTTCACCAATAATATTGTTTTTATCTGCAAACAGTTTCTTGTTCATTACTTTTTTTTCACCTACTCCCAATTTTAAGTGATGTGAAGTTTTTAATTCTTTCTTCAACAAAGCAATTCCATTAAGATAATCACCCATAGCCACTTTTATGGAGCCATATTGTTCGTTAAAATGATTGTTAGGCACACTTTTTTTATATTTGTCAAGATAAAATAATGCTAAATCGTATTCTCCTAAATTTTTATGGATATAAAACAGCTTGTTTACACACATCCCAAGCAAATCTTGATACACTTTACTTGATTTATTTATCTTACTTTTTTCAATACTTGCTATAAGTATGATAAGCAATTTCTTTGAATAAGTAAACTCGGATTTGTTATAAAAATAATTGGCTACATAATATTTGCCATGAAAACGAAATAACTCGTTTTTAGAATTACTAATTTCCAGAGCTTCGGCATACGCTTTTTCAGGATTTGAAATAAGATTTTCTTGAATACTTCGGGTTCTACTAATTTCTGATTCGCTCAATTCTTGAGCAAATATTAAATTAATAAGTAATAGCAGTAAGACAGTAAAAGAAAATTTGTGCATATTGAAAATTTGGCAACTCAACCTAAAAATTATAGTGTGCTAAAATAGGAATAAAACTATATTGTTTTGTATATTATTTATAAGATTAACTTTTACATTTTCCCAACAATATCTAAACTTATAATTTTCAATAAAGAAAAATCCCAAACTCTAGTTGAATTTGGGATTCTATATTTAAACCTACAAGGTTTTGTATACTTTGCAGGATATTTAACTCATTATAATTCTAACGCTTTTTTCACATTTCCACCCATTAAAATTTCAGCTGGGTTTTCTAATGCTTCTTTCACCGCTACTAAGAATCCAACTGACTCACGACCGTCGATGATTCTGTGGTCGTATGATAATGCTACGTACATTACTGGAGCAATTACGATTTGACCATTTTTAACGATAGCTCTATCCACTACATTGTGCATTCCTAAAATACCAGATTGAGGAGGATTGATAATTGGAGTAGATAACATACTTCCGAAAACACCACCATTAGAAATTGTGAATGTTCCACCAGTCATTTCATCTACTGTGATTTGCCCATCACGAGCTCTTAAAGCTAATCTTTTGATTTCTGCTAAAACACCTCTAAACGATAATGTTTCTGCATTTCTCATTACTGGAACCATTAATCCTTTTGGACCCGAAACCGCTACCGAAATATCACAGAAGTCATAAGAAATTTTCTCTTGACCATCAATCATAGAGTTTACATCTGGATACAATTGTAAAGCACGAGTTACCGCTTTAGTAAAGAACGACATGAAACCTAATCCTAAACCGTGTTTCGCTTTGAACTCTTCTTTGTATTGGTCACGAATAGCATAAATTGCAGACATATCTACTTCATTGAAAGTAGTTAACATTGCTGTTTCGTTTTTAGCAGCTACTAAACGCTCAGCTACTTTTCTACGTAACATAGACAATTTAGTTCTTTCTGTTCCGCGATTTCCTCCTGTTGGAGTTCCCATTGATGGTACTGCATTTACAGCGTCATCTTTAGTAATTCTTCCACCTTTACCTGTTCCTACAATTGCAGAAGGCTCAATGTTTTTTTCTTCTAATATTTTTCTAGCTGCTGGAGATGGCGCTTGCGTTGCATACGTTTTTTCTGCTACTGGAGCTGCTTTTGGAGCCTCAGCTTTTGGCCCTTCAACTGCTTTTGCTTCTTCTTTTGCTGGAGCTGCACCACCTTCTGGTTTTGCTGCACCTGTATCGCTTAAACAAACTACTGCACCTACTGCTACTGCATCACCTTCTTCTGCTTTTAATGTAATAATTCCACTTGCTTCAGCTGGCAATTCTAATGTTGCTTTATCTGAATCAACCTCAGCAATTGCTTGGTCTTTTTCTACATAATCACCATCTTTTACTAACCATGTAGCAATTTCTACTTCTTTAATTGATTCCCCTGGAGAAGGGACTTTCATTTCTAAAATCATGTTTTTTAGTTTAAAAGTTTAAAATAAGTTTAAAAGTTTAAAAGTTTAAAAGTTGTGTTAGCCTTAAACTTAAACTATTAGCTGTTTTTTATTTTATTGAAATAATTTTTTATCAAAAACCAAAGCAATCGCGTTTGCATGACGTTTTTTAGAACGCTCATAACTACCTGCTGCTGGTGCACTATATGCTTTTGGTGAAGCTAAACGAAGTTTCACTAAATCAAAATTCATTAACATATATCCGTAAGCTCCCATGTTTTTAGGTTCTTCTTGTGCCCAAACGTAATCATCCACATTTGGATAACTGTCGATAATCGCTTTGATTTGGTCAACTGCTAATGGGAACAATTGCTCTAAACGAACCACTGCCACATCATTTCTACCTAATTCAGCACGTTTTGCAATAATATCATAATAGAATTTACCTGTACAGAAAACCAAAGTTTTAATTGCTTTTTTATCTGTTACATTTGGATCATCTAATACTTCTTGGAATTGTCCGTTTGCTAAATCATCCATTGAAGAAACTACATCTGGATGACGTAATAAACTCTTAGGAGAGAATACTACTAATGGCTTACGGAATTCTGTTTTTAACTGTCTTCTCATTAAGTGGAAGAAGTTGGCTGGCGTAGTTACATCAGCAATATACATGTTGTGTTTTGCACACAATTGTAAGTAACGTTCCATACGAGCCGATGAATGCTCTGCACCTTGGTTTTCATAACCGTGAGGCAATAACATTACCAATCCGTTTTGGTTGTTCCACTTGTCTTCACCTGCCGAAATATATTGGTCAATCATGATTTGAGCTCCGTTAGAGAAATCTCCAAACTGTGCTTCCCAAATTACTAAAGATTTTGGTGATGCTAAGGCATATCCGTACTCAAAACCTAAAACCCCATATTCTGAAAGGTGCGAATTGTAGATATAAAAGTTTCCTTTTTTATCTTTTATTTTGTCTAATAAGATTACTTCTTCTTCCGAATCTTCTACTTTAACTACAGCATGACGGTGTGAAAATGTTCCACGCTCCACATCTTGCCCAGAAATTCGAACGTCAAAACCTTCTTTTAATAATGAACCATAAGCTAATAATTCGCCCATTGCCCAATCTAATTTATTGGTTTCCACCATATTCTTTCTATCACCAATTAACTTCGTAATTTTACTGATGAATTTTTTATCAGCAGGAAGTTCTGTGATAGTTTTAGCAATTTCAGCTAATTGATTTTTGTCGAATTTAGTATCGAATTTTTGAAGCATTACATCATCCGAAACTTGTTTGTAACCTTCCCACTCATTCTCCATGAACGGTGTAATTACAGTTAAGTCTTTCTTACGTGACGCTTCTAAATTCTCATCTAATTTTGCTTTGTAAGCTTCTTCCAATTCTTTTACATATCCAGTAGAAATTACATTTTCCTGAATTAATTTTTCAGCATATAAATCTCTTGGGTTTTTGTGTTTTGAAATGGCTTTGTATAAGATTGGTTGTGTAAAACGAGGCTCATCACCTTCGTTGTGACCGTATTTTCTATATCCTAATAAATCGATGAAAACGTCTCCACCAAATTCCATACGGTAATCTAAAGCAAATAACATCGCATGAACTACAGCTTCTGCATCATCTGCATTTACGTGTAAAACTGGTGATAAAGTTACTTTAGCAACATCCGTACAATACGTTGACGAACGTGCATCTAAATAGTTTGTTGTAAATCCAACTTGGTTATTAATTACTAAATGGATTGTTCCACCTGTTTTATAACCATCTAACTTCGCCATTTGAATGATTTCATACACAATACCTTGACCAGCTACAGCGGCATCACCATGAACAGCGATTGGCAATACTTTTGAAAAATCGTCAGCGAAATATCGATCTTGTTTTGCTCTTGTAATTCCTTCAATAACGGCACCTACTGTTTCTAAGTGCGAAGGATTTGGAGCTAAATTTAAGTTGATTTTTTTACCTGAATCCGTTAATCTATCTGAAGTTAAGCCTAAGTGATATTTTACGTCACCATCAAAGTTAGCATCTTCGTCATAGTCTTTTCCGTCGAATTCAGAGAAGATATTTTGAGTGTTTTTTCCAAAGATATTAGCCAAAACATTCAAACGACCTCTGTGCGCCATTCCCATTACGAACTGCTCCACACCTCTATCAGCAGCACCTTCAATTAAAGCATCTAAAGCAGGAATTGCAGCCTCACAACCTTCTAATGAGAAACGTTTTTGACCTACATATTTGGTATGCAAGAAGTTTTCAAAAGAAACAGCTTCATTCAATTTCTTAAGAATATGTTTCTTTTGGTCTGCAGAAAAATTTGGTTGATTATCGTTAATATCTAAACGATTTTTAATCCAATCTTGTACTTTAGGATCACGAATGTACATGAATTCCACTCCGATTGACTGACAGTAAACATTTTCTAGATGTTTGATAATATCAGCTAATGAACTTGGTTTCATGTTGACCATTTTGGCAGCATCAAAAACCGTATTTAAATCCGCTTGAGATAAACCAAAATTTTCCAATGCTAAAGAAGGTCCGTGAACTCTTCTATCTCTAACTGGATTTGTTTTAGTGAATAAGTGACCACGAGTTCTGTATCCTTCAATTAATTTCAGAACATTGAACTCTTTTTGCATTTTTTCAGAAATTTCACCTGAATCACCTGAAGCTACATAAGCAATTTGCTGAACAACTTCATCTGAACCATAATTAGCTTGTGCAAAATCAAATCCTTGAAAAAAACTTCTCCAGCTTGGCTCTACGCTATCTGGATTTTGTAAGTATTGTTCATATAAATCGGCAAAGAAAGCCGTATGTGCAGCGTTTAAAAAGGAAAACCTATCCATATTGTGTTGTCTGAAAGACGTTTAAATTAAAAATTTTACGCAAAAGTAAAACATTTTATGATAATTTCTCAAGGAAATTAATACTTTTATAACATTAATTTTTTTAAAATGGATTTATGAAAAAGAATTTCGTAATGAATTTAACATTTTTGTTAACTATTGTGTTTTTATTTAATTCTAATGTTGAAATTTGTGCACAACAAACAGCAGAAATCAAAACAAAAAGCGATTTTTGGAACCATGTACAATTTGGCGGTGGTTTAGGATTAGGAATTGGAAATGGATATGCTGATATTATGGTGGCACCAAGCGCCATTTATAACTTTAATGAATATGTTTCTGCAGGTTTAGGCTTACAATATAATTATGTAAAACAACGTGATTTTTATAGTGCTAATATGTATGGTGGAAGTATAATAACATTGTTTCAACCTTTTAGTGAATTACAAATTTCTACAGAATTAGAACAACTTCGTATTAACCGAACTTATGACAGCAATCTTACAGCTGATTCTGAAGATTTTTGGAATACTGCTTTGTTTCTTGGCGCTGGTTTTCGAAATGAAAATGTAACTTTTGGTGTTCGATATAATGTTTTACACCGAGATAGAGATAATATTTATGCCGAAGCGTTTATGCCGTTTGTAAGAGTGTTTTTCTAATACTTATTACGAAACCACACTTTCTGCCACTCCCGTTTTAAGACCAAAAAAGCAACTTGTTCTGATAATTCTACCAAATCAGAGCCATCTAATTTTTTGATTTGTTCTTCTGGAACATCAATGATGTAGAGTAAATTCAAATATTCGGCAAATTTGTATTGAATGAGTTTGTAAATTTTTTCTTGAACTAAATTCTTAAATTCAAACGGAAAAATACTAGTCGGCACATCTAAAGATTCATTCGCTAAAGCAAAATCTTTATTTACCTGTTCAATCAATTTGAAATACAAGTGTTCTTCTTCGGCTTGCGAAATTAATGCGTCAATATTTGCGGGTGGATTATACATTTTCAAGTTCAATTACAAGTTCAAAAGTCAAGTTCAATTAGAAAAACCAATATCAATTACAAGTTTTAAAATTGAATTTTGAACTTGATTTTGCAATTGTTCTTGATTACACGTTTCTTCCCATTAAATTTTCCCCAAAAGCTTTCAAAATCGCTTTCTTTTCCCCTTCGATATCCATTTTTTCTAGCGTTTCAAATGCTTTAAAAGTGAAATCTTGAATCGCTTTTTTGGTAGCTTCGCTTGCTCCTGAATTGTTAAAAATAGCTTTTACAGATTCGATTTTAGCATTATTATCTGATGGCTGAATAGAAAACAAGTGCAACAACTGTTTTTTCTCTTCTTCTTCAGCAAACTCTATTGCTTTAAGATACAAATACGTTTTTTTGTTTTCGATGATATCACCACCTACTTGTTTTCCAAAAGTTTCAGGATTACCAAAAGCATCTAAATAATCGTCTTGTAATTGGAAAGCTATTCCTAAATTCAATCCGAAATCATAAATTAAATTCGCATTTTCATCTGAAGTTTCAGCAACTATAGCTCCCATTTTCATGGCGGCACCAACTAAAACAGCAGTTTTGTATTCAATCATTTTCAAATATTCTGGAATCGTAACATCATCACGCGTTTCAAAATCCACGTCATATTGTTGTCCCTCGCAAACTTCTAAAGCCGTTTTACTAAATAATTTGGCTAATTTTTGAAAAGTTGCTGGCTCATAATTCTCAAAGAATTGATAGGCTAAAATCAACATCGCATCACCGGATAAAATTCCGGTATTCAAATCCCACTTTTCATGTACTGTTTGATTGCCTCTTCGTAAAGGAGCATCATCCATAATATCATCGTGAATTAATGAAAAATTATGAAAAACCTCAACCGCAGTAGCCGCAGGAATTGCTTTTTCACAATCCACATTAAAAACTTCGGTTGCCATTAAGGTTAAAACAGGACGCATTCTTTTACCACCAAGTGACAAGATATACTCGATAGGTTCGTATAAATTTTTAGGCTCTTTATTGGCAACAATTTGCGAAAAATGATTTGCCATTTTATCTTGATAATAGGATATAGAATGCATCTTTTATTTTTTTTGCTAAAATACTTTAATATTCTGAAATGAGACGACTATATCAAATGTTAAATTTTCGTAAAAACTTTGGAAACTATTTTGGTGTTAAAAGTTTCCGACATACATTTGCATCAAATTTAGAACCCTTATCGTTTTAAATTAATAAAATGAAAGACCAAATTTTAATTAAAGCAACCGACATGTTTTTAACGCTTGGATTTAAAAGCGTTACTATGGATGATATTGCCAATGAAATGGGAATTTCTAAAAAAACAATTTATCAGCATTTTAGCAATAAAGATTCTTTGGTTAAAGAAGCTACGATGTATTTGTTTGAAACCATTTCGTGCGGTATTGATGATATTTGTGCTTTAGGCAAAGACCCAATAGAAGAGCTATTTGTTATTAAAGATTTTGTAATGAAAAATTTAAAAAACGAAAGCACATCTCCTATTTACCAATTACAAAAATATTATCCAAAAATTCATAAATCATTAATGATGCGCCAATTTGATAAAATGGGCGATTGTGTTATTATTAATTTAGAAAAAGGAATAGAACAAGGATTATTTAGAAAAGAGATAAACACACAAATTATTGCTCGTTTTTATTTTGCAGGAATGACAAGTTTAAAAGATAGCGAAATTTTTAATCCAGAACTATTTACATCAAAAGAATTACAAGTTACTTATTTAGAATATCATTTAAGAGGAATATGTACAGAAAAAGGAAAACAAAAACTAGAACAATTATTAAAAACTAATCTATAAAATGAAACAAAAATTAACTATACTTTGCTTAATTATTGCTTCTGTAATTTATGCTCAAGAAAGCGAAAAAAAATCGTTCTCATTTACATTACAACAAGCAATTGATCACGCTATTGAAAACAATTATACAGCTATCAATGCAAAACGTGATATTGAAGCTGCTAAACAAAAAAAATGGGAAACAACCGCTTCGGGTCTTCCTCAAATAACAAGTAACCTTCAATATTTAAACAATTTAGACTTTCAAGTTCAAGGGGTTTCAGGTAATGCTTTTAACCCAGGTGGAGATCCAAACGAGATTTCAACAATCGCATTTGGAACAAAACATAGTATGAATGCATCGGCAACATTAAGCCAATTAATTTTTGACGGTTCATACATTGTGGGATTACAATCAGCGAAAGTTTACCTTCAGATTTCAGAAAATGCAAAAGAAAAAAACGATTTAGAAATCAGAGAAATGGTTACGAATGCTTACGGAAATGTTTTGCTAGCTAGAGAAAGTGTATTAATCTTTGAAAAAAACAAAGCTACTTTAGAAAAAACATTATTTGAAACAAATGAAACTTTTAAAAATGGTTTAACTGAAGAGGAAAATGTTGAACAACTTCAAATAACACTTACTCAGTTAACAAGTTCATTGTCGAATGCGAAAAAAAGAGAAGAGATTGCTTTAAATCTTTTAAAAATTTCAATGGGAATTGACATCAATAACGAAATCATCTTAACTGAAAAACTAGATGATTTAGCAATTAGTAATGTTGATTTATCTGTATTAAACGAAGAATTTGATTCGAATAATTCTATGGATTTTAAAATCCAAAAAAACAATGAAGAATCAAAACGATTATTATTGAAATTAGAACGTTTCAGAGCATTACCAACCATTGGAGCTCAATTAAACTACGGTGCAAATACTTTTGCAAACAAATTTGATTTTTTAACAACAGATCAGAAATGGTATAATTATTCCAATTTTGGTGTTAATATAAGTTTACCTATTTTCAGTAGTTTTAGAGACAGATCAAGAACGCAGCAGGCAAAAATTGCTTTTGAACAAGCTAAAACTCAAGTAACCGAAACAGAACAACGTTTAAAATTACAATACCAACAAGCAAAAACAGATTACGAATTTAGTATTGAACAATATGGAGCTTCTAAAAGTAATTTAAAATTAGCGGAGCGAATTGAAAGCAAACAACAAATTAAATTTAAAGAAGGTCTTTCATCAAGTTTTGAATATACAGAAGCACAACGTCAATTATATACTGCACAACAAAATTATTTGCAAGCTATGATTGAGGTGATGAACAAAAAAGCAACTTTAGACAAATTAACTAATAAAAAATAATCACTCAAAAATGAAAAAAATATTATACATCAGTTTATTAGGTTTACTAATTACATCATGTGGAGGAGATTCTAAAACTGTTTCAATAGATAAAGCAATAGAATCAAAAAATTTAACTACAATTAAAACAACAAGAGCAGAAATACAAAAACAGTACGATGCTATTGGTGCAGAGTTAGCAAAATTAGATGCCGCTTTAGCCGAATTAGATACAATTAAAAAAGTTGCTTTAGTTTCAACTGCTATTGTTAAAGATACTGTATTTACGCATTATATTGACATTCAAGGAAATGTTGATACGCGTCAAAACTTAATTATCTATCCTGAATTTTCTGGAGTATTAAGTCAGGTTTATGTTAAAACAGGACAAAAAGTTAGCAAAGGGCAAACATTAGCTAAAATTGATGATGGTGGTCTAAGTAATCAATTAGCTCAAATGGAAACCCAAGCAACTTTAGCCAAAACAACTTTTGAAAGACAAAAAAATCTTTGGGATAAGAAAATTGGTTCAGAAATTCAGTATTTACAAGCTAAAACTAATTATGAAGCTCAAATGAAAGCGGTGGCTCAAATGAAAGCTCAAGTAGCCAAAACTATAGTTAGAGCACCTTTCAGCGGAATTATCGATGAGGTAATCACTGACAAAGGTCAAGTGGTGGGACCAGGTCAACAATTAATGAGAATTGTAAACTTATCTGATATGTATGTTTCAGCTAACATTCCAGAAAGTTTTATTGGAAAAATTAAAGTAGGTGCTATAGTAGATGTTCAAATTAAATCAATTGGAAAAACATATCAAGGTAAAGTAAGACAGGTAGGAAACTATATCAATCCTAACAACAGAAACTTTAGTATAGAAGTTGCAGTTCCTAACAAAGATAATTTACTTCGTCCAAATCAAGTAGCAGTATTAAAAATCGAAGATTATAAAAAACCAAATGCAATCTTAGTTCCTGAAAGTATCGTAACTGAAAACGCTGCTGGAGAAAAAATTGTTTACACAGTTGATTCCTCGTCAAAAGAACCAAAAGCAGTGAAAAAAACCATTACGATTGGACTAACTTCTGGTTCAAATGTTGAAGTAAAATCAGGATTAAACAAAGGAGAAATGATTATTACCGAAGGTGCCAGAAGTGTTCAAAATGGTGATAAAGTAGAAATTTTAAAAAGATAAAACAACACAATATTAAATTGTATGAGTAACAAACTAACCAAGAGTTTCGGAATTTCTACATGGGCTATTAACAATAAAATGACCGTGTATGTAATTTCTGCTATTATCTTACTTGGCGGATTAATTTCGTATTATTCTATGCCTCGTGAAGATTTCCCTGAAATTATTGAGACTAAAATATATGTTAGTTCCATTAATCCAGGAAACGCTGCAGAAGATGTTGAAAAGCTTATTACAAAACCTTTAGAAGAAGAGTTTAATAACATTTCGGGCGTTACCAAAATTACTTCAAACACACTTCAAGATTATTCTATGATTTTAGTAGAATTTGATGAAGATATTACAGTTGACGCGGCAAAACAAAAAGTAAAAGACAAAGTAGATTTAGTAAAATCAGAAACTGATTGGCCAACATTACCTGGCGGAGAAAAAGTTGAACCTAACGTTTTTGACTTAAATATTGCCGAAGAACAACCTATCTTAAATATTAATTTATCTGGAGATATTCCATTAGATAAATTAAAAGACTATGCCGAATATTTAGAAGATAAAATCGAACGCTTACCTCAAATTAAAGAAGCTGCCATTCGTGGAGCTCAAGAAAAAGAGGTAGAAATTGCGGTTGATATTTACAAAATGACGGCGGCTCAAGTAAGTTTTGATGATATTATTGGAGCTGTTTCAAGAGAAAACACTACTATTTCAGGAGGAAATGTTGTAAATAACGGAATCAAGAAAAACATTCGTGTTGTTGGAGAAATTGCGGATCCTAAAGAATTAGAAGATGTTGTCGTTAAAAAACAAGACGGTGTAGTTTATTTGAAAGATATCGCTACTATAACGTTTAAACCAAAAGAAGCTACAACTTATGCAAGAGAATTTGGCAATGCAGTAGTCATGATTGATGTGAAAAAACGTAGTGGTAAAAACATGATTGAAGCTACTGAAAGCATCAAAGAAATTGTAAAAGAAGCACAAGACAACTATTTTCCATCCAACTTAAAAATTACGATGGCAAATGATCAATCTTCTAGAACCATTAATCAGGTTGACGACTTAGTAAACAACATTATTTTTGGGGTTTTACTTGTAGTAGGAGTTTTGATGTTCTTCTTAGGGTTTAGAAGTGCTTTGTTTGTGGGAGTTGCCATTCCGCTGTCTATGTTCATGTCATATATAATATTGGCTTCATTTGGGGTAACCTTAAACACTATGGTACTTTTTGCCTTAGTAATGGGTCTCGGAATGTTAGTAGATAATGGTATTGTTGTAGTAGAAAACGTACATACTTTAATGAGTCAAGGTATGAGCAGAAAGCAAGCTGCCATTGAAGGAGTTGGAGAAATTGCATGGCCTATTATTGCCTCTACAGCTACTACTCTAGCCGCTTTCTTCCCGTTAGGATTATGGCCAGGAACTATGGGTAAATTCATGATTTATTTCCCCATGACCCTATCAGTCGTTCTATTTTCATCATTGTTTGTTGCGTTAGTAATTAACTCTGTGATGACCAGTGAATTCATGAAACTAGAAGAAGAGGAAATGTCTAAGAAAACACTAATACGCTTAAGTAGTATTTTGGGAATTGTTGGATTAGTTCTTGTTATTTTAGGTTTTTCTACAAAAGCTGGCGGATTAAGAGGAGTCGGAAACTTAATGATTTTCTTTGCTGTTATGTTATGGGTATATAAATATTACTTGTCTAGAGCCCAACAATACTTTATGAATGTAAGCTTAGTTAAATTAGAAGACTTCTATAAAAAATCTTTAGTATATGCTTTGAGTGGAAGAAAACCTTTTTATTTCTTATTTGGTACAATTGGTTTGTTAATTTTCTCGATTATGTTGGTAGGAATAGCTCAACCAAAAGTATTGTTCTTCCCAGAAAACCAACCTAACCAAATTATTACCTATATAGAATTCCCAGAAGGAACTGATATTGCTAAAACTAATGCATTTACTAAAGAGGTTGAGAAAAAAATATATGCGGTAGCTAGTAAATATACGGATGAAGAAAATTTCAATTTCATGGTAGAATCAGGAGTAGCACAAGTGGGTGAAGGCGCAGGAAATCCACAAACGGATGGCGCTTCTCAAAACGAAATGCCACACAGAGGAAAAATCACTTTGTCGATGCGTGAGTTCAAATTTAGAAAAGGCGTTGAAAGTAGTGATTTAATGAATGAAATTCGTGCAGCTGTTAAGGGTTATCCTGGTGTTTCTATCATTGTAGAGAAAGATCAAAACGGACCACCTTCTGGTTATCCAGTTAACATTGAAATTTCAGGAGAAAACTACAATGAAATGTTAGTAGAAGCTGAAAAGATTAAAGATTTCATCAATTCTAAAAACGTAGCTGGAATCGAAGAACTAAAATTAGATGTAAACAAATCAAAACCTGGTTTAGAAGTTATTGTTGACAGAAAAGTAGCAGGACAATTAGGGGTTTCAACAGCACAAGTAGGGCAAACCTTACGCCGTTCTGTTTATGGTGAAAAAATCTCTACCTATAAAGATGACAAAGATGATTTTGAAATCAATGTTAGATTTAGTGAAGATTTGAAAAATGACAATAGCGCTATTTTTAATCAACCAGTAACTTTTAGAGATCAAGCAACGGGAAGACTACAACAAGTTCCAATTGCAGCATTAGTTGAAAAAAGTAACACGGCTTCATTTAACACCATCAAACGTAAAAATTTAAAACGTGTTATTACAGTTTTTTCTAATGTTTTAGATGGATATAATGCTAATGAAATTGTAGCTTCGTTAAAAAAAGAAATGACATCATACAAAATGCCTAAGAATATGAATTTTGCTTTTACTGGGGAACAAGAAGAACAAGCTAAAAACTCATCATTCTTATTTAATGCGTTGTTAATTGCTATGGGAGGTATTATTTTAATCATGGTGGCTCAGTTTAACTCAATTTCTAAACCAACCATTATTATGTTTACCGTTTTATTGAGTTTCATTGGAGTTTTCTTAGGATTGGTTATCTTCCAAAACGATTTTGTTATCATTATGACTATGATGGGAATTATCTCGCTTGCTGGAATCGTAGTAAACAATGGTATTGTATTAATAGATTACACCCAACTTCTTATTGATAGAAAAATAGCAGAACTTGGATTGGAAGAAGGCGAAATTTTAAGCAAACAAGATTATTTTGAAGCTATTGTTGAAGGTGGTCGATCTAGATTACGTCCAGTATTATTAACAGCCATTACAACTGTTTTAGGTTTAATTCCTTTAGCTATTGGATTGAATATTGATTTCTTCGGATTATTCATTAACTACAATCCTAATATTTACATGGGTGGAGATAACGTAATTTTCTGGGGACCTTTAGCAAAAACGGTTATTTACGGATTAATATTTGCCACATTCTTAACACTAATTATAGTTCCGGTTATGTTCTACTTACTTAACAGAATGAAAATTAGAATTAAGAATAGAAATAAAAAAGAAACTGAAGTTTTACCATCAGTCTAAAACAAAAAAGTCCCGATTTAATCGGGACTTTTTTATCTTTAACTTGAATTAGTTTTTGGCTAAAACATCTTTAGACCATTTTTTTACTTCAGCTATTCTACTATCAGAAAAATCTACTTCGCTTAAAGAATCTTCACTCCAAAAGAACCATTTCCCTGATTTAGCTCCGTTATTATATTCTCCCATAGATTGTTTTGAACCATCTTCATTAAATGCAACCCATTTTCCATGTAACTTTCCGTCTAAGTAATACCCTTCTTGTTTTACTTGTCCGTTATCATAATAATATGTTGCTTTTACCATTTGGTCAACCACTTCTAATTTTGGTTTAACTTCTTGTGCAAATGACAAACTTGAAACCAATAACACTGCTGCAATTACTACTTTTTTCATACTCTTTTCTTTTTTAGGTTAACATTACAGTAACAAATATAAAATTTATTTTACAATAAAAAAACTTTTTGGTAACAATTTGGTAACATTGAGCAAAACTTAACTGATTGTCCGTTTGTTGTCATAATCCTGTAATATTAGCAATTACAAGCCTATCGAAAAGTTTTTCTTCAAAATATCTTCTATTTAACTTGTACACAAACTCGTTTAGATATAATTGAAGATATT
>JACCDV011220107.1_pt1 | contig 26920 bp, 26 predicted proteins | sample 7446131 | NCBI WGS metagenome assembly JACCDV01 (sample SAMN15323448, study PRJNA562643) | freshwater metagenome | isolation source: river surface water | place: USA:Blue River Watershed | collected 2017-08-17 | reverse complement strand
GGCACGGTGTCACCGTCTTTCACCTGGCCCTTGAGGTCCATCAGCATGACGTGGTAGCCGCCCGGCTTGAGCTCGACAGCTTTGCCTGCAGGCAAGGCCACGGCGGGCACGGCGCGCATTTTCATGACGCCGCCGTCCATGGCCATTTCGTGCACTTCGACCACGCCGGCCACCGGTGACTGTGCCGCCACCAGTTTCGCGTCTTGCGCCGACTGCAGCTGCATGAAGGCGCCCGTGGCCTTTTGCTGGGCCACGGTGGCGCGCACCCAGGCATCCTTGACGGTGACCTGGGCCATGGCGGCGCTTGAAAGCAGCGCAGCCGACAGAACAATGGCGGAACGTTTCATGGAATAACTCCTGAGGGTGGATGAAAGCAGGACGCACCTTGGGCGGTGCGAAAGACGGGTGGGCGTCACCAGGCCGCGGCCTGAGCGAGCCAATCAGATTTGAGGGGGTGCGCGGGCCTGCCAGGGCGGGCCGATCAGGCTGGCCAGCCGGGCCGATTCCAGCGGATGCAGGGCGTATGCCAGTCCGCCGGGGACGGGCAGGGCCAAAAGCGCGGGGGCAGGTGCCGCCATGGGCAGGCACAAGGGGCAGTCCATGCCCACTTTTACGGAGGGGGAAGCGTCATCCCCGGTGTCGGGGTTGACCATCTTCATGCCGCCCATGGCGCTGCAGACCATTTGGGTCTGGTCCTGCTGGACGAGGGGCGATGCGACCGCGGCGCCAATGAACAGCGCAAACCACACCAGCACGAGGCGGGTGATCCAGTGGGCGCGGCGCAGGGTTTGCATGGTCCGATTATGCACATTCCCCCTAACGTGGGTCTTGCGTTCTGGTCAACGCGCCAGGCTGACGGCCTTGATCTGCGCCCACACCGGCAGGCCTGGCCGCAGCTGCAGCTGGTCGGCGGCGCGGGCGGTCAGGCGGGCCAGCACCGGGGTGCCGCTGGCGTTCAGCCGCACCAGCACCTGGTGGCCCACCGGTTCCGCGATTTGCTCGACCACGCAAGGCAGGTGGTTCTGGATGCTCGTGCCCTGGGCGCGCGCAAGCGTGATGCTCACATCGCGCGCCAGGATGCGCACCCGCAGCGCCGTGCCCTCGGGCTCGCCCGTGTGGCTGACCCACAGCTCACCGCCGGGCAGGGCCAGTCTGCACAGGCCCCATGCCTGGTCGCACCCGGCCACGGTGCCGGTGACCAGGGCACCCACATCGTCGCCCAGATGGATGGGCACATCGACCGAAGACAGCACCTGCGCCACCGGCCCGCTGGCGCGTACCTGCCCACCCTCCAGCACCACCAGGGTGTCGGCCAGGTGCGCCACCTCGTCGGCTGAGTGCGTCACATACAGCATGGGCACCTGCAGATGCTGGCGCAGGGCGTCGAGCCAGGGCAGCACTTCGCGCTTGCGTGCGCTGTCCAGCGCGGCCAGCGGTTCGTCCAGCAGCAGCAGGCGCGGCCGGGCTGCCAGGGCGCGGGCCATCGCCACGCGCTGGCGCTCGCCGCCCGACAGGGTGGTCGTGCGCCGCGTCAGCAGGTGGCCAATGCCGAGCACCTGCACCGCTTCGTCAAGTGCCTGGCGGGCCGTGGCTTGTTCGCCCGCAGGCAGTCGCCGCAGGCCGTAGTGCAGATTGCCCTGCACATCCAGATGGTCAAACAGGCTGGCCTCTTGGAACACCACGCCCAGGCGGCGCTCCCACACCGGCGTGAAGTGGCCTTGGGCATCGTCTTGCCAGACCGTGTCACCCAGCTGCACGCGACCTGCGCCGCGCTCCAGTCCGGCCACGCAGCGCAGCAGCGAGGTCTTGCCCGAGCCCGAGGCGCCCCACAGCACGGTCACGCCTTGCGGGGGCAGCTGCAGCGCCGCCTTCAGTGTGAAGCCGGGGCGTTGCAGGCGCAGGTCGATGTGCAGGGCGCTCATGCGTGGGCTCCGTCTGCATGGCTACGCCGCCGAATCCAGGCCAGCCCCAGCAGCGCGGCAAACGCAAACACCGCCATGCCGCCGGCCAGCACATGGGCCTGGGTGTATTCCAGGGCTTCCACATGGCCGTAGATCAGGGTGGAGAGCACGCGCGTCTGGCCGGGAATGTTGCCGCCGATCATCAGCACCACACCAAACTCGCCCAGCGTGTGGGCAAAACTCAGCACCCCGGCGGTCAGCAGCGCATGCCGCGCCTGCGGCAGGGCCACGGTGACAAAAGCGTCCAGCGGTTTGGCGCCGAGCGACATGGCCACCTCCATCGGGCGCGGTCCCATCTCGGCAAAGGCCGCCTGCAGCGGCTGCACCGCAAAGGGCAGGGAATAGACGATGGAGCCGATCACCAGCCCGGTGAAAGTGAATGACAGCGTGCCCCAGCCCAGCCATTGGGTCAGTTGCCCCAGTGGCCCGTGCGGGCCCATGAGCACCAGCAGGTAAAAGCCCAGCACCGAAGGCGGCAGCACCAGCGGCAGCGTGACCAATGCCCCGACAGGCTCGCGCCAGCGCGAAGGCGTGCGCGCCAGCCACCAGGCCAGCGGCGTGCCCAGCACCAGCAGCAGCACCGTCGTCACCGCCGCCAGGCGCAGCGTGAGCGCCAGCGCGGGCCAGGCACTGGCCACAAAGTCGGCGGTGAACACTGTGTTGGTCAAGGTGCGTGCGGGCTGCTCAGAACTGGTAGCCGTAGCCGCGCATCACGGCGCGGGCGGCGTCAGAGCGCAAGTATTGCAGAAGCGCTTTGGCGGCAGCGTTGTGTTCACCTGCCTTGAGCAGCACCGCATCCTGACGGATCGGGTCGTGCAATGGGGCGGGCACCACCCAGGCCGAGCCGGTGCCGATCTTGCCGTCCACCATCACTTGCGACAGCGCCACAAAACCGAGCGCGGCATTGCCCGTCTTCACAAACTGGAAGGTCTGGCCGATGTTCTCGCCGATCACGAATGCAGGGCGAAGTTTGTCGGTCAGGTCACGCTGGCCCAGCACCTGCATGGCAGCGGCGCCATAGGGCGCAAGCTTGGGGTCGGCCACGGCCAGTTTGCCGGGCACCCGACCCGATGCCATGCCGCTGAGCACAGCGCCTTGGTCATCCACCACGCCCGGCTGCGCACTCCAAAGTACCAGCTGACCCAGGGCATAGGTGAAATTGGTGCTCGCCACACCCAGCCCGTCCTTGACGAGGCGGGCAGGTGTTTCGTCGTCCGCTGCCAGCAACACGCCAAAGGGCGCGCCGTTGCGGATTTGCGCGTAAAACTTGCCCGTGGCGCCAAAGGAGAGTACGGCCTTGTGTCCGATGCCCTTTTCAAAGGACGCGGCGATTTTTTGCATCGGCGCGGCGAAGTTGGCCGCCACCGCCACCTGCACCTCGTCGGCGCGGGCTGTGCAGAGCAGCAGGGCAGCAGTGCTTGCGAGCAGGAGGCGCAATGCCTGGAGCAAAAGGAATGGGCGCATGGTGGCCCGAAGTTTAGCGGGGACTGGATGCGTCCTGCTGGTGGCTTCAAAGGAGTCGATCGGGTGTTCCAGAGGACTGTTTTGCAGGGCGGATTCAAGCGGTCATCGATGCTCTTCTGGAACCATGGCCTAACAATTGCAAAATCGCCGCATGTCAACCCGTATTCTCATAATATGCATCGCGGCTTCACCAATTTGGTGCGGTACAACCGTTTTTGGCCATGAACTTGCACCAATAGTTATCACGGGTCACTACGACAATGCAATCGGCACCAGTGACGCCGCCAGTCAGGGGGCGATCGGACCTGAATTACTGCGCAATCGAGCGATTCTGCGGCCTGCCGATGTTCTGGAGTACATCCCAGGCATGGTGGTCACCCAGCACTCAGGGGACGGAAAAGCCAATCAATATTTTTTGCGTGGCATGAACCTGGATCACGGCACCGATTTCGCAACGACTGTTAACGGCGTTCCGGTCAATATGCCGACACATGCGCACGGGCATGGCTACAGCGATTTGAATTTTCTGATTCCTGAGCTGGTGCAACGGGTCGAGTATCGCAAGGGGCCTTACTCCGCATCCGAAGGAAATTTTTCATCCGCTGGCTCAGCCAACTTCGTTTATCGAACCAAGTTAGACAGCCCTTTTGCTGATGTGACGATTGGACAGCGTGGATATTTGAGGGGTGTGGCGGGTGTTTCCCGGGAGCTGAGTGAGGGCGTGACCTTGCTGACTGCCGTCGAACGTCTGAATAACAACGGACCGTGGAGCATTCCCGAGGGGATTCGTAAAACCAATGCTCAACTCATACTCAGCGGTGGCAGCCCACGCGAGGGCTGGTCAACCAGCCTGTCAGCTTATTCAGCGCGCTGGAATTCGACAGATCAAATACCGCAGCGTCTGATTGATGCAGGAAGCTATCAGGGGCAACCGTTCGGTCGATTCGATTCGCTGGACCCATCGGATGGCGGCAATACAAATCGCACCAGTTTGTCGGGCAACTGGCATCAATCCACAGAGCATGAGCTGACAAAGATCGAGTGGTATGTCATCAAGTATGACCTGAATTTGTTCTCCAATTTCACCTACAGCCTGGACAGAGCCAATGACCAGTTCGCCCAGACCGATGACAGATCTGTGTGGGGTGGCAAAGCCTACCGGTCCTGGATCACCGATTTGAGCGATGGACGTAGCATGCAAAACAGCTTAGGGGTGCAGGTGCGACAAGACCGAATACGCGTTGGACTCTATGACACCGTGGCCAGACAAATTCAGTCAACCGTTCGGAATGATGATGTTCAGCAAACCCTGGTTGGCATCTATGGCGAAAACGAAATGGGCTGGAGCACATGGCTAAGAACGGTGACAGGCTTGAGGGTCGACCAATTCAATGCCAAAGTCACCAGCCATGCACAGGCACTCAACTCTGGAAGCGCAACTGCATCCAAGGTGTCGCCCAAGTTCTCTGTGATCTTCGGGCCATGGCAGAAAACTGAATTTTTCATCAATGCGGGCAAAGGTTTTCACAGCAACGACGCACGCGGTACCACTGCCAAAGTGGACCCCAAGACGGGATTGCCAATTGATTCGGTGCCGGGTCTCGTCAGTTCGCGTGGGCAAGAGATGGGAGTGAAATCTCAGGTCGTCCCCAACTTGCAAACGACCCTGGCCATCTGGCGGCTAGATTTCGATTCGGAACTGGTTTACGTGGGTGACGCAGGCAACACCGAGGCAGGCCGTCCCAGTCGCCGCACGGGGGTGGAATGGAGCAACCACTGGACGCCTGGTGAGCATCTGTTGATGGATGCCAATTTCGCCTGGACGCGTCCCAGGTACTCAGACAATGACCCCGCTGGAAATCGCATTCCCAACGCGGTTCAGAGAGTGGCCAATTTGACCTTCGCCCTGCACAATTTAGGGCCGTGGTCTGGCTCATTGGGTGTACGCTACATCGGTGCAGCACCCTTGGTCGAAGACAACTCTGTGCGCTCAATCGCCAGCGTGACCACCAACCTCCGCGTGAACCGGAAAATCTCCAACAATCTGGATGTCGCGCTGGATGTCCTGAACGTGACCGATCGCAAGAACAACGACATCAGTTACTACTACACCTCACGGGTTGCAGGTGAGACGCTGGCAGGCGTTGATGGTGTTCATGTTCATCCTTCAGAGCCTCGCACGATCAGAGTTACCGCACAAATGCGATTTTGAGAACTGTTTTGAATCGACTCGCTGAACTTATGCCTGAACGATTGCCAAGGGTCGGGATTCCCACAGTGTCTAAATGTGAGGAAAACTATGGGAAATGTGGGTTGCGTCACATGATGCACATTTAGATATATGGTCAAAGCATGAAATCGCCTCGATAGTTGATCTACGTTGTTACGGCTTTTCTAAAGGCAGTCGTCATCAACGTGCAACCGTTCAGAACTCTTCTTGGTCTGGACATTTCAACTCAACTTCAAGGGGTAAATCATGAAAAAAATTGCTTTGATTTCGATGATGGCGTTTGCGTCGGTCGCATTTGCTGATGGTGGCGGTATGGGTGGTCACTACAGCAACAACAATGGCCATGGTGGTGGTGGACAGCAGCAGTCGAGCCCCAGCTTGGAGGCCACGATCCTTATGAATACTGCCGTGATTAACAGTTCGTCTGGACGCGATGGAATCAGCCAACAAAACTTGGCCTCGAATGTGGGTGACTTTACAAACGGCAATACGCAAGTTCAACTTGTATACGCCAAAGACTCATACATCAAGAGTGAAGCGTCGTGGGGTGGACAAGCACAGCAGAATATTGCTTCAAACGTCGGCACAGATGGTCTGCACACGGCCACCTACCAAGTGGCGTTCATGAAAGACTCCGCTGTCATCAACAAAGCCAGTATGGGCGGCCGCGCTTTTCAAAATATCTCCTCCAACAGCAACTGCGTGACTTGCCAGGATTAATTCTGGCTGGCTCATCTGTATGTAGCTAAAGCGCCTGAGCCCATGGCTCAGGCGTGACTCGTCTACGGGCGTGAATTGGAGAGATTTATGAACTTCGAATTCTTCAAGAACTCAGTTGCTCTTATTGCTATGACGCTGCTGGGTGTCTGTTTTTTGACGGGGGCGGCGATGGCTGATGTTGCGCCTGGAGAGGACCCCATTATTCTTCAGCATCGGGTCAACTTCAATATGTTGCCGTTAAGTTCGCCGCCCAGATCTGCTGCAAGCGCCAATGCACAAGAAATACCATCCTGGCTAGATGCCAAGCTTGCGCGCTATCAAGCGAAGGCTTATTCGGCAGATACAACTGGAGTAGTCACAGAAAAAGACGTCACAACTACGGTCTCCAGTGACGGCATCCGAAAAACCTGTACTCAGGATATCGCAAGCAACATTGGTGCAAATAGTACGGGCAGCACACGCTATGGACCAAAGAGTGACCCACAGGTGGTGGTTCTTCGAGGTGATTTGGTCAACATCTGCAAGTAAAAGAAGGACGAAGCTTCGATGAAAACCATGAACCGATGGCTGATCACTGCTGGTTTGATTGCTTTGATAACCGGCTGCAGTACGCCAATGGATGCCAGGCGAGACCGCAATTTTCAAAGCTATGCACATGCTGCTGACCGTCCGATTTCGCGTCCCGTGCGATCCATGTCCAGTTTCAGCGACTCCTTGCAATGCATGGATCGGATGCTGCGTGACGCTCAAATTCCAACCACACTCATTACCAGCAAGCAAATCCCGGATTTTTCTACACGTGTGCCAGTCGCCACAAAAGAAATGATCGTTACGGGCTTGTTGCAGATGTCCCGAACAAGTAACGTCTTTCGCTATGTTGATTACGAAGTCGATATCGCTCGTCAAGACACGGTCCAGAACCTGACCAACATTTTGTTGAACAACAACCAAATACAGTTGCAACGTCCCTCGCTCTATATATCGGGTGCGGTGTCATTTGTGGATCAAAACATCCTGAATAACCGCATGCAAGCCGGAACCTCGGCTTCAAGGCTAGAAACCGGATACAGCCAGAATCGCAATGCCACCATCATCGGGCTTGAATTGCATTTTGGCGATTTCAGGACTCGCACCATGATTCCCGGCATGGATTCGGCCAATGAAGTGATTATTGGAAATGGCGGTCAAGGTCTGGATTTGGCTGGTCGCATCAGCGATTATGGATGGCAATTCAACGTTGGTCGTGACTACGCACAAGGCTCGGGCGCAGCAGTGAGAACTCTTGTGGAGTTGGCGTTGATTGAATTGACTGGGAAGTGGGCGCGTGTGCCTTATTGGCAATGCCTCACCATGGAACAAACACATCCAAGCTTTCAACGGCAACTGCGCGACTGGTTTGACGAGGGCGCTCCAAGTATTCATCGGACACTTGTGCACCAATCCCTGCAAGCCAAAGGTTATATCGCTGATGGCACTCCTGTAGATGGCCTGGATGACTTGAGCTTCAGGAAGGTCATAGCTCGATTTCAGGCTGACCATGGAATGGTGGTCACCGGAATCCTTGACTTCATGATGTATGAACGCGCCTTGCGTGACTATGTTTCTCTGGACTCAACAGGGCAGTTGTATCGTGTCGGATGGTTCAATAATCATCCATCAAAATCAGCCAGAACAGCCTTCGTTGGTGATGTTGAAAAACCATCAGAGAAAACAAATTCAGAAAAAGTTGATATTCAAGTTGAAAACGTCTTGCTGGGACGTAGTGAATTTGAAGTGGGGGAGCAGGTATTCTTGTCTGTCAGTCTGGATAAAGCCGGGTACTTGTCGTGTTACCTGTCAAATTCCTCGGGAGGCATGATTCGCTTGATCCCCAATCTGCTCAGCTCGCAGTCCAAAGTGCCGGGTAATCTTGCTGTACGCCTTCCCGACTGGTTGAGCCCCAATCCAGGCTATGTCATTGAAACTACAGGGGTTGGTACCGAAGGCGTCCTGTGTCTATCGGTACCCGATATGAACTTGGACAAATTACCGGACTCACTGAAACAACCCGCATTTACACGCTTGCAAGGATTGAATGGCTTCGATGACATTATTCGACAGTACGAAGAGACCATCGGTGGGGCATCGATCGTTCACAACCGTGTGATGTGGAAGGTCGCAGCCAAGCGCGCAAGCGGGACAACAACAAGCCCGCTCAACAATTCCTCTGTAACAGGAGCAGTGCGTGAAAAGCCGGCACCCAAAAATTGACAGTGCATTTGCTGTAGCAGTTTTGCTCCTTGCACAAGGCCATGCCTTTTCTCAAGCCCGGATGCAAGCGCCATATGAAGCCCCCACCCATGGAAGACCGCCAGGCGCTTCGCCATTGTTGGTCAGTCCCTCAAAAAATTCCAATTCGCAAGCTGATGCGGCAGATGATCACCGATTCATGTCGCAGGATATTGGACAGTCGAGCACGGAAGGATCAGCTCAACGCAATGAAAAAATCATGCAACTCAGGCGTTTGGCCTTGGGTGAGGCTGCGCCTGCGGGCATTACTTCACCAGCGCCCAAAAAAGATGCTGCGCGAAGTACTTCAAAGTCCTCGAATATCAATTATTCGCCTGGTCGTGCTTCATGGCTTCTGGGGCTGATTTATCTGCATGGACAGGGTGTTCCCATCGATGCGGCTCAGGCGCAGACATGGTTTACCCGGGCTTGGAGTCAACAGGAGAGAATTGCAAGCGCTGGCTTGGCTTGGTGCGCAATGGAAGGTTGTACTGGATCGGCGAATCTGGAAATGGCTGATCAGTGGTTAAGTAAACTTAAGGAGATCAATCCCGGGAGAGCACTGTATCTGCAATGGTACTTGTTAAGTAAGTTGGCGCCAATTGATGGGCCAATGTCGGAAAATTCACGGAAACGATCTGAGGCGGATTCGTTGCTCAAAAGTGCCTTGTCGCTTGGTGATGTGCAAGCTCACGCTGCTTATGGGCGGTATTTATTTTCTCAAGATCGTCTCGCTGATTCATTGAAAGCTTTTGAGCGTGCTTCACACAAGTCACCAGCCGCTAGTCACAATGCGGATTTGATAAAAGCTCGATTGGCTTTGGTGTCTTCACAAGCAGAAATAAAACCTAACTCTGTCGCTGAGGCTGAAAAGGCATATCAACAAGCGCGTCGCCTTCACCGAGGAGAAGGTATACCTGCCAATTACACTGAAGCCATCCGCTTGTATTGGCTGGCAGATCGACTCGGTAGTTCTCAATCACGAAAAATGCTTTCACTCATTTATTCGCGGCCACTGGCGTCGGGCGAAATTGACATCAATTGGATGCGCCAACTTGCTGATCTAGATCTGACACAAACATCACCACGAGTGGTTCATCAATCAAGTGTCCAGATACTCCAAGAAGACCTCACACCGCTGATGGATCTTTTGGATGCATCTTGGAGGATGTGAAATCAATGTTTTTACGAATGATCGGGGATCATTGAAACAGTCGCGGGGATGACAAAACGCCATAGCCCAAGCCAACCCCTGATGCCGCAGCTGGCGAACACTGATTGCTCATTTGTACCTCAACGTATTTGCTTGAACCGCCTTTGGCCTGAGTGATGTGAAGGCAGGCGAACGCCAAAATTCTGTTGGTGCCATTGCTTGTGTAATTGTTTGCAACTACTGGCGCAAGCACATACTCACATTTCTTGTTCCCTGCTGCACTGCATGAATTCACGTCGTTAAATAGTGTTGTGGCCACACCGGGCTTCACCCATACGTCGTCCCCGATACTTAAAGGGTTCGGATTGAGATTATTGATCAGTGAGCGAATAGTGTTCGTGCTGTTTGAATTCAGATCGAGTGACGACCAATCACCTCCATTGCAGCCTGAATATTTCTGCGATGAAGAAAGTCTGAAGAGGTACGCTTTGTTGGTGCTGGGGTCAATTTTTGGAGTCGGCGGGACTGTCGATGCGTTCCAATATTTCGTGTATAGACAATCAGTGATGATCACTGGGAAAAGATAACCAGGAGGGATGGTGTTGGGCGATGTCCTGCCCGCAATTGCAGTTGCGCGGATTGGCATTGAGTTGATGCCCCAATATTTAGCAAAAAAGGTCGGCAATTCTCCATTGTTCACGCCTGACGATTTGGAAATTGTGACTGAAATAGCGGGTGAGTCCCCTTGATTCAGCGATGTTGGACTGACAATCAGTGTCGGTGTGCTGTGGCTAGGGGTCCAGTAGCCATTGATCACTGAAGCAGTGCTTAACTTGTTCCCCGCCACACTATTGCGACTGACAGCAGTTTCTGCTGAGGCAATTGCCTCATTCCAGTTCAATGTACCGTTGCGATATAGGGTTGATGCTCCAGCCAATGCAGCAGAATCCGCGGCGTTTTGAAGTTCAGAATGGGCTATATATCGATAGCCAAGATCTACTGCAAATGCCGAAATTCCGATCAGGACTGGAAGTAAAACGGTGACCAAAACCGTAACTGAACCTCTTTGCTTCGAATTGTGCATATTGAACCTATCGTTATTTTCATGATTCTTGAAAATAACGATTGTTGAAGCGGTGGTCTGTCATCTAGTTCGCAATTCTGCCTTCATATGGCCGGTTACGAAAGGCTGCTTTTGCTCACGGCATGTGCTCGCGGGTGACTGGTTCAATCATCAAGGACTGCAATGGGTCGGTAACTGCCGATCGCTTGCCCCGGCTGAACGACCGCACACAGCCTTTAGCAGACAAAGACTACGCAAGCGGATGCCCCCAACTCTATGGCGCAGGGCGGGCTACCAGAGGCCGGACTTGACACAGTCCGCCACCAGCCCTCAAGCCAGATCCCGCATCACCTGTTCTTCAATCTGCGCCCACTCCTCGTCGCTGAACAGACGGGAGCGGGTGTGAAACGCCTTGCCGGTGTTGCCTTCGAGCGAGAAGGTGCCGCCGGAGCCTTCGATCACATCGAGGATGAGTTGGGTGTGTTTCCAGTACTCGTATTGCAGCTTGCCGATGTAAAACGGCACGCCGCCGACTTCGCCGAGCTTGACGTCGTAGGGGCCGATCGTCAGGTCGGTGGGCAGGTAGCAGTTGGCGGCGCTGTTGTCGCAGCAGCCACCGCTTTGGTGGAACATGAGTTCGCCATGTTCGGCCTGCAGCTGGGCAATGAGCGCCAGTGCTTCGGGGGTGGCTACCACGCGTTGGACCATGTGCATTCCTTGTCAACGGTTTGGGGGTTGCGGGGGCATTCGGCCACGGGGCGGCCTCCTACAGTGAGCAGCCATGAGTTTGTGGGAGCACCCCTGTGCGCGAATGGGGTTCTGGCACAAGGGGCATTCGGTCACAGGTGTGGCCCCCAACAAAGGAGGCCACCTGTCATGCTCAGAAGAAGCCCAGCTTGTTCTCGCTGTAGCTGACCAGCAGGTTCTTGGTCTGCTGGTAGTGGTCGAGCATCATCTTGTGGGTTTCACGGCCGATGCCCGATTCCTTGTAGCCGCCGAACGCGGCGTGGGCCGGGTAGGCGTGGTAGCAGTTGGTCCACACGCGGCCAGCCTTGATGGCGCGGCCCATGCGGTAGGCCACGTTGCCGTTGCGGCTCCACACCCCAGCGCCCAGGCCGTAGAGTGTGTCGTTGGCAATCGCCAGGGCTTCAGCTTCGTCCTTGAAGGTGGTGATGGCCAGCACGGGGCCGAAGATTTCTTCCTGGAAGATGCGCATCTTGTTGTGGCCCTTGAACAGCGTGGGCTGCACATAGAAGCCGCCGTCCAGGTCGCCGCCCAGGTGGGCCTGGCTACCACCGGCGAGCACCTCGGCGCCTTCCTGCTTGCCCAGGTCCAGATAGCTCAGGATCTTGGTCAGCTGTTCCTTGCTGGCCTGCGCGCCCATCATGCTGTCGGTGTCCAGCGGGTTGGCGTGCTTGATGGCGGCCACGCGCTTGAGCACGCGCTCCATGAACTTGTCGTAAATGCTTTCCTGGATCAGCGCGCGGCTGGGGCAGGTGCAGACCTCACCCTGGTTGAAGGCAAACAGCACCAGGCCTTCGATGGCCTTGTCGAGGAAGGCGTCGTCCTTGTCCATCACGTCGGCAAAGAAGATGTTGGGCGACTTGCCGCCCAGCTCCAGTGTGGCGGGGATCAGGTTGTTGGCGGCGGCTTGTGCGATCACGCGGCCCGTGCTGGTGGAGCCGGTGAAGGCGATCTTGGCGATGCGCTTGCTGTTGGCCAGCGGCATGCCCGCCTCGCGGCCAAAGCCGTTGACCACATTGAGCACGCCCGGGGGCAGCAGGTCAGCGATCAGCTCGACCAGGATCAGGATGGAAATCGGGGTGGACTCGGCGGGCTTGAGCACCACGCAGTTGCCAGCGCCCAGGGCCGGGGCCAGTTTCCAGGCGGCCATCAGGATCGGGAAGTTCCAGGGGATGATCTGGCCCACGACGCCCAGCGGCTCGTGGATGTGGTAGGCCATGGTGTTCTCGTCGATCTCGCTGATGCCGCCTTCCTGGGCGCGCACGCAACCGGCAAAGTAGCGGAAGTGATCGACGGTGAGCGGAATGTCGGCGTTGAGTGTTTCGCGGATGGCCTTGCCGTTGTCCACGGTTTCGGCGTAGGCCAGCAGTTCCAGATTGGCTTCGATGCGGTCGGCGATCTTGAGCAGGATGTTGCTGCGCGTGGCGGCGTCGGTCTTGCCCCATTTGTCGGCGGCGGCGTGGGCGGCGTCCAGGGCCAGCTCGATGTCGGCGGCGTCCGAGCGCGCAGCCTGCGTATAGACCTTGCCGCTGATCGGCGTGATCACGTCAAAGTACTGGCCCTTGACGGGGGCGGTCCATTGGCCGCCGATGAAGTTATCGTAGCGGGGTTTGTATTGAATTTTGGCGCCGGCTTGTCCGGGTGCTGCGTAAATGGCCATGGTGAGTCTCCTGTGATTGATCGGACAGGGCAGACACCACGTCTGCCCTGCTGGCTTCAGCTATCGCAAAACTGATGCCAGGCCTGTTGATCTGCGGATGAGGGATACAAGTGCTTGATTTGAATGGCCATGCAGACTGAATATTCGGGTATTCCCTGCAGTGTTGAGCAGAGAGAAACTGTTGTACTGTCCGCCCCTTGTCAGTGACACCTGTCACAAATTGAGACAGTTGGAGTCACCTTGGGACCCAACGACTTGCGCATTGGTGGCTGAAGCCTAGACTGCGTTGCACATTTAGACGGGACCACCCGTTACCGGAGACAAGATCATGCGATCCCACACCATCCTGCCTGCACCGCAGATACGCCAAGCACGACTGCAATTGATCGAACAGGGCATTGCTCCTCTAGGCTCAGTCGACGAGGTGGTGGCCAAGTCCTGGTCACGCAGTTTGCGTGCAGGGCTGTCTCCGATTGGGCGAATAGATTGCAGCGATAACCTCAGTGGGCAGGCGCTGCAACGAGCACGAACGGTCAATCATGATCTGGTGAATCATTCTGAGCCGGTGATGGAGTATCTTTTTGAGCAGGTACGTCATAGCCATAGCATGGTGATCCTGTCAGATGCGCAGGGCGTGCTGATGCATACATTGGGCGATCTGGATTTTTTGACCAAGGCAGAAAGGGTGGCGCTGATGTGTGGTGCCTCCTGGGCCGAGAACCAGCGTGGCACCAATGCCATTGGGACCGCCCTTGCCGAGTCACGTGAGGTTGAAATCCATGGCGCCGAGCACTTTTTGGATCGCAATGGTTTTCTGACCTGTGCGGCTGCCCCGATCTTGTCGGCACAAGGCCAGCTGCTGGGGATACTGGACATATCGGGTGATCACCGCAGCCGACACCCACATACTCTGGGTCTGGTGAGCACGTCGGCACGAATGATTGAAAACAGCCTGATCCTGTCTTCTTGTCGTCACCAGATTCTGGTGCAGATGCATCCACGGGCTGAGGGCATAGGTTCAGTGGCGCAGGGGGTCATGGCGTTTTCTGAGGATGGCTGGTTGGTCGGAGCCAACCGTAAAGGATTGGACTGGCTCGGTCTGCAAAATGCCGATATCGGTGCCGTGACCTGGGCACAACAGTTTGATGTGCCGCTTGCACAGTTGCTGGCGAGCGAGAACAAGGCGGGGGCTCGCCCGCGTTTGCTGCACACCGCAAGTGGGCAGGCTTTGTTTGCCCAGGTACACCACCACACTCGGACGCGTCAGCACCTTACAGTTAGCATGCCATTGCGGCAAGATGCTCTGGCGCAGCTTGACACTGGGGATGCGCAATGGAAAGCAGCTGCCGATAAAGCGCGCCGTGTGGTCAACAAGGCCATTCCTTTGCTGGTACTGGGTGAATCGGGCGTAGGCAAGGAGCTGTTTGCCAAGGCCGTGCACGCCAGCAGCGGGCGACAGGACAAACCATTTGTGGCAGTCAACTGCGCAGCGCTGCCAGAGCAGCTCATTGAAGCTGAGCTGTTTGGCTACGTGCCAGGAGCTTTCACTGGTGCACATCGGCAGGGCTCTGCCGGGCGATTGAGAGAAGCCGAAGGAGGGACCTTGTTCCTGGATGAAATCGGGGACATGCCTCTGTCTGCTCAGACGCGATTATTGCGCGTGCTGCAAGAAAGGCAGGTCACACCAGTGGGAAGCGGCACACCGCTGGCCGTGAATTTTTCTCTTATTTGCGCCACTCACCAGGATCTGGCGCGTGCCGTGGAGCAAGGGCGCTTTCGGGCTGATCTTTACTACCGGATCAACGGTCTGGCGCTGCAATTGCCAGCTTTGCGCGAGCGCACCGATTTTGCAGCCTTGACCTGCAGGCTGCTCGCAGACTTGGCTGACGGGCAAGATTTGCAGATCGATCCTGTGGTGTTGAGGCGGCTCCAAACCTACCGCTGGCCTGGAAATCTTCGTCAGTACAGTCAGATACTCAAAACGGCGATGGCGTTGCTGGACAGTCATGAAAGCCAGATCACCTGGGCGCACTTGCCTGACGACTTGGTTCTGGCACTTCAGGACCCTGTCACCACCAGTCAAGAGGCACCTGTCCAGAATCTGCAGCAGCTCTCGCGCAAAGCCATACAGCTGGCGTTGGAAAACGCAAGGGGCAATGTATCTGCTGCGGCCAGGCAGTTGGGCATCAGCAGGCAAACGCTCTACCGAAAGCTCCAGGACAGAACGGCGCTGCATTGAAGGCGTCTTGTGTGTGACGCGGGTCCGATGGTTTTCACGATAGGCTGACTTTTTTTGACACCACGGAGACACCCCATGCTCACCCTGTGCGGCTTTGCAGCCAGCAACTACTACAACAAGGTCAAGTTCGCCCTGCTCGAAAAAGGCGTGCCCTTCAACGAAGAGCTGGCCTGGGTCGGCCAGACCGATGCCGATTGCTCACCCCTAGGCAAGGTGCCCTACATCAAGACGGCGCAAGGCCCGCTGTGCGAGTCGGCGGTGATCATGGAGTACATCGAAGACACTTACCCGCAAAACCCCCTGCGCCCCGCCGATCCTTTTGCCGCCGCCAAGGTGCGCGAGCTGGTGACCTTTCTGGAGCTGCACCTGGAGCTGGTGGCGCGCAACCTCTACCCCGAAGCGTTTTTCGGCGGCAAGATCAGCGACAGTGCCAAGGAAAAAACAGCCGCCCAGCTGGAAAAAAATGTGGCCGCTTTTGCAAAGCTGGTCAAGTTCAGCCCCTTTGTGGCGGGTGATGCCCTGACGCTGGCCGATTGCGCGGCGGTGGTGCACCTGCCGCTGGTCTCTGGTGCTACAAAGATTGTCTACGGGCGAGATTTTCTGGCGGATTTGCCGGTGCGTGACTACCTCAAGCGCATGGGCGAGCGGCCCACGCTGGCGCAGGTCAACGCCGACCGCAAGGCTAACACCGAGCTGATGCTTTCGCGCCTCAAAGCCAAGGGCTGACACCTGTCCTGACACCTGCCCGATTGACCTGCATCAAGCCATGCACATGCGGCGTGCATGGCTTGTCATCCGCCATTGATGCGGGTCAAAACCTTCGCTGTTCATCGGCCTAGCATGAAGCCATGAACACACCCCAAGCCCCATTCAAGGACCGCCTGCTCGGCGAACGCCAGCAATTGCTGGCGCGCATTGCCCAGCAGCGCGGCGGTCAGGTCTCCCGCGTTGACATGGCGGCCGCGCACGATGTGCGTGCCTCCGACGCGCGGGCGCAGGCCACCACCGAAATCAACGAAGAGTTCGCGATGAACGAGCACGAGACGGCCGAGCTGGCCGCCATCGATGCGGCGCTCGATCGCATTGCGCAAGGTCTTTATGGCCAATGCCAGGACTGCGGGGCCACCATCCCGCAGGCACGCCTTGATGCCTATCCGATGGCGCTGCGCTGCGTGGGCTGCCAGACCGCAGCCGAGAACAACCACTGATTCACTAGGAGAAACTGCATGAGCACATTCCACGCCGTGGTCTGGATGGACCACAACGAAGCCCACGTCCTGATGTTTGACCGCGAGCATGTCGAGAGCCAGCGCATCAAGTCCCGCAGCCACCACAAGCACCAGGGCAAGACGGGCGACGCCGCCGCTTTCTTTGGCGATGTGGCCAAGGCATTGAACGGCACCCATGAAGTGCTGTTGACCGGTCCTGGCGCCGCCCGCAACGAGTTCCGCGACTGGTGCGCCAGCCACGCCAAGGCCACGGCAGGCGTGATCGTGGACAGCATCGCGACCGACCACCCGAGCGACAACCAGCTGGTGGCGCTGGCCAAACAGTATTTCAGGAAGTTCGACGCCATGGCGGCCGATCCGACCCAGGCGTAAAGCCCGCTCATGCCGGGTGGGGCCCGGCATTGGGCGCCAACAGGCTGCTATGCTGACAAGCATGCGCAGCCTGTTTCATTTTGCTTTCAACGTCACGGACCTGAACCAAGCCCGCCGCTTCTATGGCGATGTGCTGGGGTGCCGTGAAGGCCGTTCCACCGACACCTGGGTGGACTTTGATTTTTATGGTCACCAGATCTCATTGCATCTGGGCGAGCCGCTCAAGACCGCGCCCACGGGCCATGTCGGCGACCATCTGGTGCCGATGCCGCACTTCGGCCTGATCCTGCAGCGCGCCGATTGGCAAGCCATGGCCGACCGGCTCAAGGCGGCTGGTGTGGCGTTCGTGATCGAGCCGCATCTGCGTTTTGCCGGTCAACCCGGCGAGCAGTGGACCATGTTCTTTCTGGACCCCTTCGGCAACCCGATCGAGGTCAAGGGGTTTGAGTCGCTGCAGACGGTGTACGCGAGCTGAGCATGGAGCACACCTTTGCTTCGGCCACCATCCTGCTGCTCTTGATCACCGATCCACTGGGCAACATCCCGATTTTTGTCAGCAGCCTGCGCGCGGTGCCACCCGCGCGGCGCTCGCGTGTGATCCTGCGCGAAGTGCTGATTGCGTTTGCCATCCTGCTGACCTTCATGTTCGCCGGGCAGTCCTTTTTGCGGGCCATGAGCCTGTCGGACATTTCCTTGCAGATCGGCGGTGCGGTGGTGCTGTTTCTGATCGCGCTGCGCATGATTTTTCCGCCACCCGTTCAGGCTTCGCCTGTGCCGCAGGTCGAACCGCTCATCGTGCCGCTGGCCATTCCGGCGCTGGCCGGGCCCTCGGCCATGGCCACGGTCTTGCTGCTGGTGAGTCAGGCCCCCGAGCGGCGGCTCGAATGGGTGGGTGCGCTGTGTGTGACCATGGTGGTGTGCGCTTTGGTGCTGCTCGGTGCCGAGCGCTTGCAGCGCGTGGTGGGCGATCGCGTCATCACCGCGTTTGAACGCCTGATGGGCTTGATTCTGGTGTCCATCTCGGTGGAGATGCTGGTGCGCGGACTCAAGGCGCTCAGCCGCAGCTGGCCTGCATAAAGCCCATCGGTCACGCCCAAAAAAAAACGCCGCTGGGGCCAAGCGCAGCGGCGTTGTGTTTTCAGGCGCCAGATCAGCTCGCGAGCGAGACGATCTGCTGGTCAATCGCGCCAAACAGGCTCTGGCCGTTCTTGTCCTTCATCTCGATGCGGATGGTGTCACCAAACTTCATGAAGTCCGTGCTGGGCTTGCCGTCCAGAATGGTTTCAATGGCGCGCTTCTCGGCAATGCAGCTGTAGCCCTTGGGCCAGTCCTTCTTGCCGTTTTCTTCCACCCCGCGGTTGCTCACGGTGCCGCTGCCCACGATGGAGCCTGCACGCACGTTGCGGGTTTTGCAGATGTGGGCAATCAGTTGGCCGAAGTGGAAGGTCATGTCCGGACCCGCGTCGCACATGCCGACCTTGCGGCCGTTCCAGGTGGACTGCAGCGTCAGGTTCACGCGCCCGCCTTGCCAGGCGTCGCCCAGCTCGTCCGGCGTGATGGCTACAGGGCTGAACGCGGTGGCGGGCTTGCTCTGGAAGAAGCCAAAGCCCTTGGCCAGTTCGTTGGGGATCAGGTTGCGCAGGCTCACGTCGTTGGCCAGCATCAGCAGGCGCACGCCTTCGAGCGCTTCGTCGGGGGTGGCGCGCATGGGCACGTCACCGGTGATGACGGCGATCTCGGCCTCGAAGTCGATGCCGTAGGCTTCGTCGGCACACACCACGTCATCGCAGGGACCGATGAAGTCGTCGCTGCCGCCCTGGTACATCAGCGGGTCGGTGTAGAAGGTCTGGGGCACTTCACTGTTGCGGGCGGCGCGCACCAGCTCCACGTGGTTGATGTAGGCCGAACCGTCGGCCCACTGGTAGGCGCGCGGCAACGGGGCCATGCACATCTTGGGATCGAAGGGGAAAGCGTGGCGGGCCTTGCCGCTGTTGAGGGTCTGGTACAGGTCTTCGAGCTGCGGCGCGATGAAGTTCCAGTCGTCCAGCAACTGTTGCATCTTGCTGGCGATGCCGGTCGCATAATGGGCGGTGCTCAGGTCGCGGGACACCACCACCAGCTGGCCGTCACGGGAACCGTCTTTGTAGGTCGCAAGTTTCATGATCTTTGCAGTCCGTTTTCTGACGCCCGGGGCCGCAGGGCTGGCCGAGCAAATTACGCATCGGTAAACTCGTTTAACTAAACGAAATCACATTCTAGACCATATGGCTGTTCAACGCACGTCCCCCAAAGAAGACACGGACACCGACAAGGAGCGCGCTGGCATCCAGTCGGTGGAGGTGGGCTTTGCCTTGCTCGATGTGCTGGCGCAGGCGCCCGGCCCCCTCATGCTGCGTGATCTGGCGGCGCGGGCCGACATGAGCGCGGCCAAGGCGCACCGCTACCTGGTGAGCTTCCAGCGCCTGGGTCTGGTGGTGCAGGATGCAAGCACCACCCGTTACGAACTGGGCCCCGCCACCTTGCGGTTGGGCCTGGCCACGCTGTCGCGGCTGGACGCCGTGAAGATGGCACGCGAGCGTTTGCCACTGCTGGGCGAGCAGACCGGCCAGACCCTGGCGTTGGCCGTCTGGGGCAACCATGGCCCGACCCTGGTGCACTGGCAGGAGTCGCCCCTGGCGGTGCCGGTCAATCTTCGACTGGGCGACGTGATGCCCATGCTGTCGTCGGCCACAGGCCGTTGCTTTGCCGCTTTTCTGGGGCATGGCGTGGGGTCCGACCAGGCGCGCGTGTTGATCGAACGCGAAATGGTGCAGGCGCGCGAGAACGGCCGCAAGGATGTGCCCACCCATGCCAGCGAGTTGGAGGCCTTGGTGCGCGAAACGCGCCAGCACGGTCTGGGCCGCGTCAGGAACGTGTTGCTGCCAGGCATTTCCGGTTTCTGTGCGCCGGTGTATGACGCCGATGGGCACCTCGCGCTGGGCGTGGTGTCGCTGGGCTCGTCGGCCACGTTCAATGCAGACTGGAAAGGCCCTGTGGCCTTGGCCATGCTGGGCATGACGCGCCAGTTGTCCGCCGATCTGGGCTGGACGGGGCCTTGAGCGGGCCGGATTGGGCATGACTTCGTTGTTGTCGGCAGGGCCCTCCCGCAAAGCACTGGCAGGCCTGATACTGGCCGTTTTGCTGGTGCACGCTTTCATGCTTCTGGGCGTGCAGTCGCCCTTGACGGTGAACCTTCGCACGGCTGCGCAAGCCGATCCGGTGCACATCCGGATGGTCACGCCTGCAGCGCCAGCACCCCCTCCTGCGCCTTCGCCTCGACCCAGACCACGTCCGATCCCTTCGGTTGACACGGGGGCAGCGGCGAAACAGGCCGAGACGGCGCAGGGGGTCAATCCCTCCGAGACCGTTGCAGCACCAGAAGAAACGGCCTCTCAGCCCCAGACGCTGATCGAGTCGGCTTCAGCGCCGCAGGAGCCTGCAACAGGGCCGAGTCAGGTGGAAGCTTCTGAGCCTCAGTTGGCCAGCCAGCAGCCCGGTGCATGGCCACTGATTTCGCTGGGGGCCTTGCCATCTTCCCGCGTGCTCAATTACCAGCTGACCGGCATGGACAAGGGCCTGACCTACCACGCCAGCGGTGAGTTGCGCTGGCAGCACAATGACACCGACTATGAGTTGACCCTGGCGGTGCGTGCCTTTCTGATCGGGCGGCGTCAATGGCGCAGCGTGGGCCGGATCGAGGCCACCGGCCTGGGACCTGTTCGATTTTCCGACAGCTGGCGCAACGAGCGGGCGGCCCACTTTGACCGAGCCCAGCAACGCATTGTTTTCAGCAGCAACAGCAAGCCCGCCGTGCTCGAGAGCGGGGCGCAGGACCAGATCAGTCTCTATGTGCAGTTGGCCGCGGCGATCGCGGGTGAGCCGGAACGCTTTGTGCCGGGGACGCGTCTGCAGGTCCAGACAGCGACCGTGCGCGATGCACAGCCCTGGTCCCTGGTGCTGGACGGCCGTGAAACCCTGAAGGTCGAAGGGCAGGTGCTGGAGGTTGCGAAATGGGTGTGCCAGCCGTTCAACCGGTATGAGGCACGCGTGGAATTCTGGGTGGCCGCTGCACAGGACTGGTTGCCGGTTCGAATCCGCATCACCCAGGCCAGTGGCAGCTACATCGACCTGCTCTGGCGTGGATCAGACCCCTTGCCTGCACTGCCTGCGGGCGCCGATACAACAGTCGGTACAAGGGGCTCTTGAAAACGTGCATACTGCAAGCACATGGGATCACTGTGTGTGTGAGAGGAGTTGAAACCATGAACCTGCTGTACGAATCCGAAGACTTTGCCGTGATGCACCTGCTGGCCAGCGACGCTGGTGAAAGCAAGCCCGCTCGCCCTGTGCTGGAACGCCATGGTTTTGAAATCGTGGACAAGCGCTCAGGCAAAGAGGTGTACCTTGACGGCTCCTGGGCAGAGTTGTTCCAGCAACAGCTGCAGGCCTGGCAGCAACACAGCCCCACCCAGCAAGAGGTCGAGGACACGCTCGAAGGCTATACCGGTCTGGCCCAGCAACCGGTGGTCGTGCACTGAACCTGCCCGGGACACGCTCCCGCATGGGCGCCGGCCTGAGATCAGGCCAGGCGCCCTTTTCTTTCGAGCCAGTCAAAGAGTGGGGCCACCAGCATCAGCACGGCGACCAGGCGGCAGACCTGGAAAGCCGTCACCACCGGTACGCCCAGTTGAAGCACTTTGGCCGTGATGGCCATCTCTGCAATGCCCCCCGGTGATGTGCCCAGGATCAGGGTGGCCGGGTGCTGGCCGACCAGCTCGGCCATGGCCCATCCAAACAGTGCCGAAATCAGCAGCATGCCTGCGGTGCCCATGGCCACTGAAGCGAGCCAGCGTGGCGCGGTGTGCAAAAACTCGCGCTGGAATCTGACCCCCAGACTCACCCCAATGAAGAGCTGCGCGGCATTGCTCAAAGCGGTGGGAATCGCCGACCAGGAGATGCCCGCCAGACTGATCAGCATGGCGGCGACCAGGGACCCCATGAACCAGGGATTGGTGCGACGCAGTCGCACCATGATGCCGACCCCCGCCAGGCAGATGAAGGCAAGCCAGAGCAGACCGGGCCATTGGGCCGCACGGCTGGCGCTGCGCAGGCTGGGATCGACTTGCAGACCCCAGTGGCTTTGCGCCCATTGCATGGCAAAAGGCACCGAAATCACCACCATCACCAGACGCAGGCTGTGTGCGGCGGCCACCAGGTCGGTTCGCGCCCCCGTGCGTTCGGCGAGCAGCGTCATTTCGGAGGCGCCCCCGATGGCGCTCGCAAAGTAACTGGTGGCACGCAGGCGGCGTGAACCCAGATGACCCAGGTCGGCCTGATGGCGGCGTTGCAGCCACAGCCCGAAACCCCAGCCCAGGGCCAGCGCCCAAATGATGCCCAGCGCAATGGCCCACCACAGCTTGAGCACCAGCGTGCCCACCTGGGGCGTGAAATACAAACCCAGCGCGGCACCGATGACCCACTGCCCGAAGTTGCGCAGCTGCCCCGAGCTTTGTGTCGGCAGCCCGGCGATCGACGCCAGGGCCGAAAACAGCAGGGGTCCGAGCATCCAGGGAATCGGGGTGTGCAGCCAGACGCAGATTTCTGCAGCGAGCAGGGCGCCCAGCAGCGTCAAGGCAATGCGAACCAGAGCAGGTGAAATCATGGGGGCAAAAAAATGCCCGGCTTGGCCCGGGCAGTGCAGGTCATGGGATCAGGCGTGCCGTCGGATGCTGTCGGCCAGCGTCTGCACCATCTGATCGATCTGCGCATTGTCCACGATGTAGGGCGGGCAGATCACGATGTTGTCACCGGCAGCGCGCAGCCACACGCCCCGGTGGAAGCAGTCGAGCATGATGTCGTAGGCGCGCTTGCCCGGACCGGCGGCAGAGGGAGACAGTTCGACCGCCCCGGCCAGGCCCAGCGTGCGGATGCTGATCACGTTGGGCAGACCCTTGAGCACGCTGTGCATGGCGTCGCCCAGCACGCGGCCTTGCTGGCCTGCGCGGGCAAACAGGTCCTCGTCCTTCATCAGCTGCAGTGTGGCCACGGCAGCCGCACAGGCCACGGGGTGGCCCGAGTAGGTGTAGCCGTGGAAGAACTCGATCACGTGCTCAGGGGCGCTGGCGTTCATCATCGTGTCGTAGATGAAGTCGCGGCAAATCACGCCGCCCAGCGGGATCACGCCGTTGGTGACCGCCTTGGCGAAGTTGAGCATGTCGGGCACGACGCCGTAGAAGTCGGCGCCAAAGTTGGTGCCCATGCGGCCAAAGCCGGTGATGACTTCGTCAAAGATCAGCAGGATGCCGTGCTTGTCGCAAATCTGCCGCAGGCGCTGCAGGTAGCCCTTGGGCGGGATGTACCAGCCAGCGCTGCCGGCCACCGGTTCGACGATGATGGCCGCCACATTGCTCGGGTCGTGCAGGGTCAGGATGCGGGTCTCCAGTTCGACCAGCGGATCTTCGGTCCACACGGGTTCTTCGTGGTGGATGTAGGCGTGGTGGACCGGGTCGTGGATGAAGCGCATGTGGTCCACCCGCGGCAGCAGCTGCGCGCCATAGACCTTGCGGTTGGCCGGCAGGCCCCCCACGCTCATGCCACCAAAGTTGACGCCGTGGTAACCCTTCTCGCGCCCGATGAAGACATTGCGATGGCCTTCACCGCGGGCGCGGTGGTAGGCCAGTGCGACCTTCAGGGCCGTGTCGGCCGCTTCGGAGCCGGAGTTGCAGAACAGCACTTTGTTCAGATCACCCGGCGCCATCTCGGCAATCATCTGCGCGGCGCGGAAGGCCTGGTCGTTGCTGGCCTGGAATGCGGTGGCGTAGTCCAGCGTGTCGAGCTGCTTTTTAATGGTCTCGTTGATCGGCTTGCGGTTGTGACCGGCGCCTACGCACCAGAGACTGGAGATGCCGTCGAGCACCTGGCGGCCATCGTGCGTGGTGAAGTGCATGCCATCGGCCGCCACGAACACGCGGGGGTCTTTCTTGAAGTGGCGGTTGGGCGTGAAGGGCAACCACTGGTTGTCCATGCAAAGGTCATTGAGGGCCATGGGGCATTTCCTTCAGTAAAACTGGGTGACAGTTTAAGTCGCTGTGGCCCGATCCGGCGATGTGCGGGTGACACCCGGCCATGAAAAAAGGCCGCACAGGGCGGCCTTGGTGCGGGCAGAAGGCGCCTCAGTCGGCGTATTTGCCTGCGGCATCCACCGCTGTTTTGATCTTGGCCATTTCGGCGGCGACGAATTTCTTGTGCTCGGCCGGTTCAACGCGCTTGTCGGTGACGACGATGGCGCCGAGGCCTTCCTGCTTCTTGATGAATTCAGGATCCTTCAGGGCTTTCTTGAGGCCTTCGTTGAGGGTCTTGACGACGTCGGCCGGCGTGCCCTTCGGGGCGTACAGACCGTGCCAGATGGTGAGGTTGAAGTTCTTCAGACCCATTTCCTGCAGCGTCGGGTAATGCTTGAGCACAGGGTGGCTGCTCAGGGGCTTGGCGGTGGTGACGGCAAACGCCTTGACGCGGCCGGATTCGATCTGGCTGGTGGTGTTGGTGGTCTGGTCGCACATCACATCCACCTGGCCGCCCATGATGGCGGTCATGGCCGGAGCCGTACCGCCGAAGGGGATCGTGGTCATGGCGTCCTTGGTCTGGAGTGTGGATTGCCACAGCAGGCCGCAGATGTGCGAGGCAGAGCCCAGGCCCGCATGGGCGATGTTGAGCTTGCCGGCGTTGGTGCGGATGTAGTTTTCGAAGTCGCGGTAGGTGTTGGCGGGCAGCTGGGGCTTGCCAATCAGGGTCATCGGCACTTCGTTGATCATGCCCAGGTACTCGAAGTCTTCCAGTGCCTTGTAGCCCAGCTTGCGGTAGAGGGCGGGCGTGGCCGCCATGCCGATGTGCCACACCATCAGGGTGTGCCCATCGGGGGTGGCCTTGGCCACCTTGGTGGCGGCAATCGTGCCACCGGCACCGGCGGTGTTTTCAACCACAAAATTGCCGCCCGGAACGGCTTTGCGCATGGCTTCGGCCAGATCGCGTGCCACACGGTCGGTGGGGCCGCCCGCGGCGAAAGGCACCACGAAAGTCACTGGCTTGGAGCCGGGAAATCCTTGGGCTTGGACACCTGTGGAAGCGAGAGCGGCCAGTGCCGCCAGGGCGAACCAGTTTTTCATTGGCGTATTCCTGCGAAAGATGACAAAAACGTAAGTTTAAAGCGTCTGGTCGCTTCGGCCATCGCGGGAAACACCTAGCAAAAAGCCCTCATGAATGCCTTTGCTCCTCAAGATGGGATGGGCAGGCTGGGGGCTTATTTGTAACTGCGCGCGTCTTCGATCACCTTGCCGTCGTTGGCCAGGCTGCCGGGGGCCACGCAATGCACGTTCCCGCGCAGTTTGGTCACATCGCGCACCGCATCGGCCACTTTCAATTGCAGTGCTTCGGATGGGGCGGCGGTCTCCACATGCAGGTCCATCTGGTCGTTGGCCATTTCGCCGGTGACCACCAGACGGGCCTTGCTGACTTCGGGGAAGCGCTTGACGATCTCGGCGATCTGGCCCGGGTGCACGAACATGCCGCGCACCTTGGTGGTCTGGTCGGCACGGCCCATCCAGCCCTTGATGCGGGTGTTGGTGCGGCCTGTGGGGCAGGAGCCGGGCAGCACGGCAGAGAGGTCGCCGGTGCCAAAACGGATCAGCGGGTAGTCGGGGTTGAGCACGGTGACCACCACTTCGCCGACTTCGCCTTCAGCGACCGGATCGCCAGTGCCGGGGCGCACGATTTCGACAATCACGCCTTCGTCGAGCACCAGGCCTTCGCGGGCCGAGGTTTCGTAGGCGATCAGGCCGACATCGGCGGTGGCGTAGCACTGGTAGGCGGCCACGCCCTGCTGGGTGAACCAGTCGCGCAGCGAAGGCGGGCAAGCCTCACCCGACACCATGGCCTTGGTGATCGACAGCTTTTGTCCGGCTTCGGCGGATTTTTCGATCAGGATCTTGAGGAAGCTGGGCGTGCCCGAATAGGCGCCCGGACGCAGGTCGGCAATGGCCGCCAGCTGTTGTTCGGTGTTGCCCACACCGCCGGGGATCACGGTGCAGCCCAGCGCATGGGCGCCGCTTTCCATGATCCACGCGCCGGGCGTGAGGTGGTAGGAGAAGCAGTTGTGCACCAGATCGCCCGCTTCAAAACCCGCGGCCGCCATGGCGCGCGCGGCGCGCCAGTAATCGGTGGCGCCGCCTTCGGGTTCGTAGATGGGACCGGGGGACTGGTAAACGCGGCGCGCACCGCTGGTGCGCACAAGCCCTTTCCAGCCGATGGTGGCAAAGCCGCCAAACGGATCGGTGGCACGCTGGGCCTGCTGGCGTTCGAGCAGCTCGTATTTGCGCGTGACGGGCAACTGGGCCAGTGCGGCACGGCTGGTGACCGATGCGGCATCCACCCCTTTGAGGATGTCGGCAAAGGCGGCGCTGTTGTTTTGCGCGTTGGCAATTTGTGCTGGCAACGCCGCCATCAGGGCGGCTTCACGCGCTTGCGGGCTGCGGGTTTCCAGGGCGTCGTAATGCTTCATGGAGGCTCGAAAGGTCTGCAATCAAAGGGGAAGGGGCGAGCCCCTGTTCGCGAAAAAATGGGGTGGAGCATTCGCGCGCAGGGGCGCGCTCCCACCCGGGGTCAGGCCAGCCAGCGCTTGCGGCGCTTGTAGCTCTTGACGTCCTTGAAGCTCTTGCGCTCGCCGCCGCCCACGCCCAGGTAGAACTCCTTGACGTCTTCGTTGGTGCGCAGGTATTCGGCCTCG
>JACCDV010776124.1_pt1 | contig 27014 bp, 7 predicted proteins | sample 7446131 | NCBI WGS metagenome assembly JACCDV01 (sample SAMN15323448, study PRJNA562643) | freshwater metagenome | isolation source: river surface water | place: USA:Blue River Watershed | collected 2017-08-17 | reverse complement strand
ATGAGTAAGTTTGGTTTCATTATTTTGTTTATAAGAGTATTCGGATAAAAGAGATGATATCTTTGGAGGAAGAGATAAGGAAAGATAAATAGTATTTATCCCGAAGGTGGAACAAGAGAGGACAGCCTTCTCGCAAAAGACATTAGGTATATTCTGATTGATATAGGACTTACCCAACAGAAAGAACTATCATCCAAAAGTATTTTCTTATTTCATGCAGAGAAGAGACGAACAAAGATAAAATCATCAGCAGATAAAGCATTGCCTTAAAATATCTAATCTTCACTATGCAATAACAAAGTAGCAACTATAAACAATCTTTTCGTAATTTGGTAAACTCAAAACTTGCAGAATCGATTGGGATAAAATGGGCAGATCCAAAGTAACCTACTATCTATGAAGGAAACCGCAATTATTGAATATTTTGAGAAGGGAGACCAATAAATAGCCATAAATTAGCTAGATGGCAAAGAGTTATAAGGGCAAATGATAAAGCTAGAAGCAATAAGTCAAGCAGGGAATTATCCACATAAGAGGCATGAAATATCAAAGCATAACAGGTATAGGGTCAACAGAAGCAATAGGAACGCACTTGAATGATGGTTTAAAGCATGGAATAATTATAATAGTAAAATGATTGGCTAATAACCTTTATAGATCACAAACAGGAATAATGTTAGGTAAATCTATCCAGTAAGTAGGACGATAGTAAGTATAAGTTCCAAAAATGAAGTGCAGTAAGAAGAACAATCATAGTGCACATAGTAGATCAATCAATGCAGTAGGTAGAATAAACTTTTGAGGGAACAAATGATTGCCTTGCAAATATAGACTAAGCAGCTGCACTAATCCTAAAGTAATTTAATGATTATAAATCGTCAGCTCAAGGAAAAGAATAATCATGCTGTACAGTAAATAGAAGAGTGGAAGAAAAAGACATCAATACTCAGGGCAGAGCTGTCCCAAAATAAAATAGCGAGGGAGGAATTATGTAGGTTGAAGGATGAAATACAAGAATTAAAAGATAGGAACAGATGCTTATAGCAATAAAAGAATAAGATAGTGGAGCTGTCCTTGGAAGAGAGGATAAGTGCATAGCAAATCATTGCTAAAGCATCCCTCAACAAAATCAGCACTCATCAATATCAGCAGCAATTGGAAACAGATCTTTATCAATCCAAATAAACTATTTACAAACTTTAAGCGCAAATCAAAAAACTATAAATACAAAATGAAGAGGAAACTTTCAATCGCGAATGGTCCCAATAAAACTTACAGAAAGCACACTATGAAAAGATTATTCAAGGAAAGGAATAATTAGTCAGTCAGCTTAGAAACAGGAGCAGGAAAGAGAAATAGAATAGAGCTTAGCTTGAGGGCCGTATCCTAGAGCTTGAGTAAAGGATCGGATTCTTTAGTATTAGGGCTTAGAAATATGAAGAATAAATCTAGTTCTTATAAAAGAAAATAGCTAAGACGTCACGAGGCATTTCCCAAGCAAAACAAACCTCAAACAAGATGATTAGCTAAAAGGCCAACTGGTAATAGAAATTCACTAAATCTGTGGAAATTTGCGAATAACTAATAAGTCGGGTAAAGAGATAATTGACTGGGAGTGCAGTATAGCTGGCTAAGACTTGCGAGTTCAGGTTGGGTAAGCTCAAATAAACCAAGTAGAATGAAAGCAAAGCTAAAAGTATAGCTCCCAAAGAAATTTCAAAAAGTACAAAGAAGAGACAGAAACCAGAGAAAGAGCAGGAAAATAAGGTTGTATAGTAAACCAATCAATAGGCCAAACCATTAAGCAAGATATTATGCAACTTTGATACTAATAAGACAATTGAGGAGACAATAAAATTAAAGCAAAGTTTGCATTCAACTCAAAAAATAAATATTAGTAAATAAGGTTCAAACAATATTGAAAATGAGTTAGCGACCTTGTAAGCCAAAGTTCGTCGATAGAGAGATGAGATGTAAAAGAAACTTAAGGAAAAGATGCTATATCGATAACTCTCGATTGCTAACTCTCCTCAAAGGGGTAAGCTACGATAAGAGTACCTAAATCTACTTTTTCATAAAATGATATGAATACTGTTTTTATGTTCCTTAATATAAGAGCTTAGCATTATTAAGTATTCAATAAAAATGGTAGATATAGAATCTTAGATGGTTTGTCGATCAGTCCTTCTTCTTGGCTTTAATCGAGACGTCGCTTATGAGTAAGGGCTCAATCAGGCTGCTCTCCACTATTTTCTCCATAACGGAAGCATTGCTTGAGAATTTGATCATTGAAGCCTTGGAGTAGATAACAAAGTTGATCTTGCCCTCAGGGTAGCTCCTACTCACATCCCTAGGGTAGACCTTTAGGAATGAGCCTTCTCCATGATACATTTCCACTTCAGTCTTGCCCTTCATGAAGGCCTCTCCTGCCCGATTTTAAGCAATCCACTGTCCGTTGGCGTCACAGACTCCCAAGCATAGATGTATGATGTTGGCTGAATAAAAATAGATGTTACAGTTCAAAATCTTCTAACCTTTGAGGTCAGTGAGGTTGGCTGAAATATTGATATTTCTTTCCTTAAAGATAGTGTTAGGGAACTCCTCCTGAAGCTGCAGCTTGTATTGGTATTTCTTTTTGCCGAAGAGTTTGCCAATTAGAGGATTAACAGTAGTGTCTTCCTCTTGGTCGTTTAAAACTGAAACAGATGGAAATTAGGCAGGCTATGAGTTGGAGGATAGTTAGCAGTGGACATCCTTCATTTAATTCATGCCTTAGTGTGCCTTATTTAAAAGTTGTTAGTTCAGTCCTATTTTCTAAATTTTAATAATAGTTACCTTTTGGAGGTTCTGAAGGTAGGTGTTGTTGGCGGTGACGAGGTTCATAAGATTAAGAAGGAGGTGGTCCTGTTTGTTGAGAAGGAGGGGAGTTTGGGAATTAAGAAGTTTATTCAAAAAGGAGCATGGCTCTTGTGTATCCTTTGAAGTGGATTCGTTGGAACTTTCATCTGAAATCAGTTCTTTCTCGTATGAGATTTCTTCTAGGGGCTTGAGAGTTTTCAAGAAGCACATCAATAAACAATATTAACAAAATAATTATTATCTCAAACGCAATTATCAAAGCCATCTATTCAGAAAAAATCAAATAATGTCCTTTAAAAAAATGAATAATTAAATTAACACCACTCCTTTGGATTTTCTCTCATTTGCACCCTCTTTTCTCATATAAAACCACCTCGTTTGATTTATTCCCTTTTTTCTTAACTTTGTATTAATATCACTCCAGCCATATCTGAGGGTGGGCAGGGTGAGACTTAGCAGTCTCGCTCACATATATCGCTGAGTAAGCTCAGCTCGGCTTGCCGAGGCAGACTTACGAAATAATATAGGAGTTCTCTTTAAATTATATGTTGATAAGATTAAGGGGTTTTTAAAAGCACTCAGCTGAACAGTTGATTTCGATAGGAGAATCGGATAACCGTCGCGTAGACTTCCCCCATTTTTATAATTGCCCTTTCATTTTCGTTCAAAATGTACAATATTGTTTGGAAGTCGTACTTGCTTTTCTCAATAATCTTCTTTGCCTATATTAATGAAAGGGTGTTATTTTGCCATAAAGTAAGAGCATTTTTGACTGCCCATCTCAAGTATGCTCAAGATTAATCAATTGGTTACATTATTGACGTATTAGGGATGGTGTCAATCCCCATGTATTCATCCAATTAAATAAGTTGGCGACTCGCATGAAATAGATTATTTAAAGGATTAAGTAAGAAGCAGGCCATCTCCATGATTGTATTAATGCTCAAAACAATTGATTTTCTTATTATTTGGCAAGTAAATCGACTGTTTATAGTTATTGGCATTTTTTACCAATTTTCCAATTTTTTCACAACGATAAGGGCTGAGGACGAACCCTTGACTCTTCCCAACTTGCCTCTCTAAGAATAGTAGTTGCTTAATGTGAAGTATAAAGCTATTAGGTTGTTCGCAAGGATGCTAAGCTAAGCTTAGTATTTTAAAGTAGTATTTATGAAATTCAGCTAACATTTATAATTTTTTATTTAATTGTCATTATCATTATTCTTTAATACTCTTACAACACAATGGGAATCGTGAAAATAATTTTGTTCGTTACTGCGCCGATTGCAGGTCTTACAATAGCGGCCTTTCGACTAAAGCATGAATTACCGATTGCAGCGAGATTATTTGGCAATTATATTGGTCTTAGCTATGTATACTTTAAGTCCATCATCAAGTACATCAAGCCTGTCGACCATTTGCCTTTTTAAATGATTTCACTCGCAAGAAAAACTTCACAACAAGTATAGACTTTTTAACACAGTCACAAGCTTTAAAAAGAGAGCTCAAGTCAACCCTCAAAAGAGTCAAAGAAGATCTAAATAACAAAAAAGCAGAAACGTTCAAGCAATTCGAGAATGAGGCTCATTTGAGCCATTTGAGATAGGACTTCATTAACGAGAATATATCTCCTGAAAATTAGAAATCAATAAATACCTTAAAAGAAGATTCTGGAAGCGCACTTATCTGGAATATGCTTAACACTCGTAATCGACTTTTACAAATGAAGAAATAAAATAAGAAATCAAGGAAATTTTTCTAAGAGCTTTGATTAAATAAAAACATCTATGCTTATTGATTTTTGTTACTTTGTCTAACAACCAAATTCAAATGAATATGCAGATAAAGCTGAAAGATCACTTTTATCTCTTGTTTCCTGACTCCTACTCCTCTCCCAAATCGTTCATAATCTATCCTATTGATTTTTAGATGTCGTCGATTCTCTTCCCTACCTTAACAATCATATACCCATTTAGTCGACCCTCCCAATGATGTTGGATGACATTTAATCGAAGCGCTCTTGCATTTGCTTGAGCATATTCTGCACGAATTGGTTCAACTCCTTCGTGTTGGGGTCTTAAGCCACTCTTTTGTTACTCTCCCTATCCATCAATAACAATCAATTATAAGTATAAATGCGTGAATACAATATATAAGAGGAGAACTGTTCAGTATCAAGTGTAAGGTCATCATTGATCAATCACTATGGTCTACATCATTACAGTGTGTATTGTTAATTAATAATTGTTGAATGCAATATCAAACGATAGCTTAAAACCCACTTTTTTTTGTATATTCCTCATATTGGTCCTTATATTTCTCGTCCAAATCAGTTAGAAGCTTTATTTGGTTCTCGGACTCCTTGAAGATTGAGAAAGCAGTCACTATAAATATGAATGTGGTGTAAATGCCCAATTTTTGGTTGGGCAGCTTTGGTAAACTCGATAGATCATAAAGCTTACAAAGACAGGCTGCTGAAAAAAATCTCCAAGCAATCTTTTTATTGGTGTTGACTGAAACTTCACTATAGCGTTAAGAGTCGTTGGAAAGAGTGAGCTTCCTTTGATTGAGATAAAGGAAGGGACTATTCATAATTAATTAATAATAAAATGATTGCTTCCTTGTCTGAAAATAAGGTATTAAACTCTTGTTCTTGGTGAGAAATTAATTATATTTACTTAATGAAGACCTAAACAAGAAGTTTAACTTCTTTCTAAAAAATATGGAATGCCGGCTTCAATTTTCGCTATGTCGTCATTGGAATGATTGAAGCGTTAGACAAAAATAACCTAGTGCGTCCAGGAGACTGTATTTACTTGCTGGGAGACAAAATGCAGATAAATAAACAAAACTTAGAAGAACAAAATGCCCTTCTTTTTAAAAAATTCAGTTAAACCCCTTGGCTTACATATCGTGCAGGCTTCCCTCAACTTTACCACGATATCAAAGGTACCTATGTTACTGATACTGGGTGGGGATGCATGATAAGGGTCGGCCAGATGGCTTTTGCAGAAATCATGAAATAACATAAGCAGATCAAAACCCAAGAGTAGATGAGGGAAATAATTGAGCTTTTCAATGACTTTGACAAGGGCAAGCCTTTTTCGATTCAAAATGTTAATAAGTTAGCCAGGAGATAGTATGGAATATTGCCAGGGGATTGGTATAATCCTTCTCAGATATCGCATGTACTTTCCACTCTCCACCAAAACAATCTTCAAGATAATCAGAAACTCTCATTCTTAATATTTAACAGTGGAAATTTGTTTTTTGATCAAATAGTATAGTTGATGCTTGGAGGAAGAGAAAAGATTACATGCAGCTGCAAACCAGTAAAAGCGTAAGTAATTTGTGCAAAATGCAATAAACATGCTTTGTCAGTTGGATTAATAATCCTTACAAGGATAGGACTTTAATACCCTTAATAGAAATATTTGAAAGTGGTGGTTGAGCTGATTAATCTGAAGCATTCAAAGGGAATGATTGGTGGGCGTCCTGGGAAAGCTCTATACTTTATTGGTTCTTTTAATGGTTCATCGATGATTTACCTCGACCCTCACTATGTGCAGGAAGCCAAAACGGAAATATAATAGATTCAACAAACATATTTCTGTGGATCATTTAGAACATGTAAAATAAGCAGCATTGACCCCTCAATAGGAATGTGCTACTATCTTCGCAACTTTGATTAAGTCAACTAGTTCTATAGAGATATATAAACGATTAAGGCGAACAATTAGAGTGAGTTCTTTATTTGGGCAAGTGAAACCACGCCTCCCTACTTATCGAAGAGCTTTAGACTTACAAAGGAAATATAAATTGAAGAAGAGGTATACCAAACATTGTGATCCTTCTTATCGTATTTTGCATTATACTTATTTATTCAAAATCATTTTCGAAATAATAATAATATAGAAAACAAGATGGGAGCCCTCAAAAGTGTTACGCATTCATACTCTTCCAACGAATATTTGTTTTGGTACATTGAGAAAAACGATATTGTCAAAATTTAGTCCCTTCTCAGTTTAAAACCACAACTGGTCAATCAGAATCTTTCGATTAATTTTAAAACTACCCCTCTTCATCGTGCCGCTTCCAATGGCAATCTGCCCTTGGTTAAATTATTGATTGAAAAATACGAAGCTGATATCGATTTCCAGACTTCAGTAGGAGAGACAGCTCTTATCGGATCGACAAAGCGCAATCGCCTAGATATAGTGGAGTACTTATTATCTAAAGGATGTAATACATAGGTTTATAGTAAGTGTGGGTTAAATGCTCTTGACTTGGCCATCTTACAAGGATTTTATTCAGCTGCTAAGGTTATATTTGAATCCTCACCTTCCAAGACACTCAGATAAATTCACTAATATCAGCAAATGGGGAAGCAATACAAATATCGATACGTGAACTACAGGGTTTTCTTAAATGCTCTTAAGAGTAACATTGATTCTGATAATGTGCCTTAATTTTTAGTGAAAGACTATAAGAAGTTTTAAGACCCTGTAGTAGACCCTCGATAGAGTTGGAAATAATGGATAGTTAGAAACATCTAATTCAAAGATCCACCCCTTGTTGAAAGATCAGACCTACCTGAAGAGCTCCAGCCCCAAAATCTAAAGTTAGCAAAGCTAAGGCATATCTTGACAGATATAACCCTGAGTCCACTTGTTCAAAAAGTAAGCCTCTACCCGACCCAATCATAAGGAGTATCTGATTGTAAAATGTATCCGGAACATCAGTCAGTCAACACTGAGACACTGCAAATAAAATCATCAATTTGATATAAATAATAAGCTAAGCAATATTATTAGTATTAAAATAACGATATGCTGACTCCAAATAAAAATAGTAAAAGAATATAAGTATCCAACACTGTCATTTACGAATAATCTTCATTTTCCGATCAGTCTAATCAATAAAATAGTAAATCCTTCTTTAAGTAGATATGAAAACACTCCCTAATATCAAGGTCAACTAAAATAAGATAATGGCCTATGTTCCTCTCGGATAATCAAATCGCAATCACTCTTTCCATTCCACAAATAAATACGTAAAGGATCATAATAACTCAAAAGAGAAAAGTGATACCAAAATGATAAAATCGTCGTCAATCAATAATTTCAAACACGTAGTATAAAGACTAAATCAAAGCTATAGTGCTCGGGTAAAGACAGAATTGTAGAAAGAAAACGAACTTAAAACTTTCATGCCTAATAAAACACTCTCCAATCATGAATTAAAGCAGGCATATTCGATATAAAGGCAAATAAATAAGCATAGATACTTTGATAAGCAAAAGAATAAAGGAAAGCTTTAGCAGTCTGTGGAACTTCATAATTTGAGCCAAATTGAGGTTCCATCAAAAAACAAGACATCTCGATAAGACAATAAGATCGTGAGTGTCCTTGCTTCAATGTCCAAAAAGCAGTAATACATTAATGAATAGAAGGCAAAGTATGAGAGTAAAATAAGATAGGTAAGTGTATCTTAATTTAGTTAAAAGCAAAGATATTATAAGAAAAGATGCTTTTGGGAAGTAGCAAAAAGAACTATCAAAAAGCATTGAATTAAATAAGCCAAAAAGAACAGCAAGGTAAGCAGTTTAATAACTAATCTTTGACTTCAGCCAAAAAGAGATAAAATATCGAAATATAACTAAAATTACTAAGAGGACAGACAGTGGATACTTCGCTATAAAACAATCACGTAGTTAACCAAATAGCATAATAAAAATAGCTTATTGATAATTACATCTTTATAATATAGGAATTAAAACAACAGCTAAAGGTGTAAACTCAGGAAAAGTTACAAATACAGAAGAAATTAACTGTCTTAAAGAAAAGTGAAAAGATTCATGCTCTTAAAAGGGTTAACCAAGCCAATAATACATAGGATCTCATTAGAACGGTCTACTCCTCTCTCAAAAAATGGTAATGATTCACTATTTTATTCAGTTTGTTTACAACTAATTATAATTTCTAAATTCAAATGAATACGACAGGGTAGTTCGATAAAATGATTGATCAGATGTAAGTCCAATAAAATTCAGGAAGGATGAAACCGAGATCATTTAATCTAATAGAAGGGATAGAAACAAGAAATATAATGATTGCATGAGCATGTACAAGGAGTAAAGTTTTTGTCATACATAGATTTCTGCTTAAATAAACACAAGCTATTGAGCAAACTGACACCTAAAATACTATGAATAAAGAGCTTATAAGTAAAACTTTTGAGAATACATTTGAAAGGATCCTCTCATCTTCTGATGTGACCATCCGCAAGATAAAGCAAACCTACAATGAAAAGAAGACATTCTGGGACAATGTCATAAAAATGAATGCAAATTTGTCTGATATTGAACTCAAGAAGGAGTTCTATCTGCAGAAGCACAATGCTGAAGATAACTATGAATAGGCCATTACACGTCAAAAGGATAAGCATAAGTCTTATCATCTACTTGTCAAAAAACCAGAGAAGAAGGAGCATTTGAGAGAGTATCAACAAAATAATAAACAGTTTGAAGAAAAAGTTATTCAAGGTACCAATACAATGCAACAATGGAAAAATATATCAAACTACAACCAAAAGTACAGTCTTCCTCGACCATATTCTGAGATTGGAGGGACTGTCATCAATAAATTTCTGGTAAATAGCCCTAAGAACACAAATAATGATTACAAGAGAACAAATAATATAGGTTTTGGAGGTTAGAACAGTAATTTATTCCTCAATAACTTCATAAAAAAATTGTGATTTGTATGAGTTAACTGTAATCACTAAGTATTCAAGATGAATAAACATTATTCCACTAGTTCCATGTATGCTCTGTAAACTTAATTGAGCTTGATCTAGTTTCGTATTCAATCTTTTTAGATTTGAACAGTTTGCTTTACGATAGTGATTTGTCAGGATTGGCTTCTTGGGCAGAATTGTATGCATTTCGAACTGAGGTTTCAAACTCAGATTCATAATCATTAGAATAAAGGTTTGTGTATGATTCAAACTCCTTTTCTGAATATTTATTGGGAATAATTTTGAAAGGTTTTCGTGGCTGATAAGTAATTTTGATATCCTAAAGAAGGCTTAATATATCTTATGGAAGACATACTATTTATTACTCTTCTTTATTGTTAACAATATTCTAGGCAATCAACCCAGCAGGCTTACTTTCAATATTCTTGATATGGTTCTAAAGATATTGTACATATGATTTTTAAATGAGGATGATTTCGCTATATTTTATGTTTTTAAATATCTTAATAGGATGCAATATACTTCTATTTCTTTGTTGCTTTCGATGAAGTCAACAAAGTTTCTAGTGTAGTCCTTATTGAAGTAAATGATGAACTTATACATTCGAACCGCATAAGGCTTAGTTAGCTCATTTAGTCTTTCTGGATTAAAATACTCTTACTGTAAAGTATTGAAGCACAAGTGGAAACTATGGTATAGCAGAACAGATATGTTTTGAGAAGCATTGCAAAGACCATTTGGATGAGCTATGCTCCTTTATTCCTTCCTTTGTATTTGGAGTTTATCTCATTTATTTGTTTTTGGATATCGAAACACATCGCAATAAGTGCAAATATTTCGTTTATTTCCATGTTTTGTATGATTTTCTTGCGTTAGTCTTTTTTGCTGAAGAAGGATTATTTGATCTATCTGTAAACCTCAGCTTTCTTTTTGATATAAATAAAATATGTGGCCACCAGTTCCCTAATAGGAGTAACTAAAATGGTTAAGATAAATACTTTGAATGTCCTCTCCTGTCTTAAAGCTGAAAAACTGACTGCTTTGATAAGAAGATATTTTCTATAGTGCAGTTCTTTATTAAATGGTTTGGTCTAGGATGTAAAGATGCTTCAGTAAGAAGATAGGATTGCTTTTTTACTAATCTATTTGCATGTGGGTAAAGAATATTTAGAGGGCCCTCTCATATCCGATTTCAGGGTTTTATCCTTTGAAGGAATTGATAAGGACTAAAGATATACTTCAATAAATTACTGCAAAGATCATTATCGTCTGGCACTTTCCAATCCGTTATTATCGATCTGACTCTTGCTCTTTCGTATTGTGAGTTTACGCCGAAGCCTCCCCAGCAACGACTCATCCATCCAAACATTTTTTATTATTATAAAGCATATTTGAAAAAGTTATGAACCTAAATCTTTTTAGAATTTTAAGAGTATTAATCTTCTGTTACTTATTCGGCCACAAATAGGCACTAATTAAGAAAAAGATCTTCTAAAGATTAGGTACAAAAGTTAAGTTGAACAGTTTTATCAATATAAACCAATCAAGTAGATTACTATTAGTGAACGAATTCAAGAAAAGTATTTTTGTCAGGTTATCTTTGCCTTTGCTTTCTTCAAATATTAAGAAATATTTTCGGTTTAACATAAGGATATCTGGCGGAGTTTCAAAGGGACCTAAGCTATAAATCGCACTTACTGTTAAAAACTCTGCCTAATGATCTGTATTTTGTTTATTTAAACACATTGGCAATAAACTGAGTAATTTTCAAAGGTGAATAAGATATATCAATAAACTTGCTTCTGATAAGCATCTTTATTTAGAAATAATTTTACTTATACTTTAAACCATCTAAAGAAGAAAAATGAGACTATTTGACGCATTCCTAAGGAGATCGAGATTAATGACTCTAAGGATGCAAAGCTTAGCAGTTTTGAATGATTAATATAACGCAACACTCTAGCCAAAATTAGGAGTCTGGGCTAGTTTGAATAAACAGTCTATCGCATTAATGTTAACTCATAATCAATTATTTTAAAAGTGTTCTAATGAAGGCAAGGAAGCAAAAGAGCAGAAAAGAATAACTGTTGGTTGAAGCAGAGCTATCTAAGATTGAGTGTGCAGTCCCTCTCAAAATTTCTTTTAATTTGTGTCAAGACAATATCGCCTGCTTCGTTGGCTAAAAGAAAAACAATAAAAAGCGAGTCGACAAGCTAGCCCATTCTTTACCAAAAAATAAGTCGAATACGGCCAAAGCTTAGCAATACACTTAGAGGCCAATATATAAGGGGGAAGTTCCAAAGCAAAAGATGAAAACCTAATGCTAATAGATCATACAAGGATCGTTAAACTCAATATTGAGCTAAATTGAGACAAAAGGAATAAACTGTAGGTGGAAAGAAGATGAGATACAAAACTCTTAGATTTATGAATAAATGCTGGACAATTAGCGCAACTAGCTTTGGAAAGCCTTTTCATTGGACTAATCGTTTTCTAAAAGCTATGCAAGTACAACTGACTTTCACAATAATACACTAGTGTACCAAACATCAAATACCAACCTGGAGACATATTACTTTGACTATAGCTACAAATATTACGACAATGCAAGTCTTTATCTCATCTTTCCTGACAATATTCAAAACGATCTGCGGACTACAGTAATGATCAGAAATATTCCCAACAAGTACACCATCAAAGAGATCTCGCAAGAAATCGATTATTACTTTGAAAATACATACGATTTTCTCTATCTTCCTTGCGATATCAAGAATCAGTGCAACGTGGGTTACGGCTTTATTAACTTCCTCAATACATCCTTCCTTCACGAGTTTTATGAGTATTTCCAGGGCAAAAGGTGGACAAGATTCAGAAGCTAAAAAGTAAGTTTAATTCTACTTAGATCTGCAATTTAACCTATGCTCGCTTGCAGGGCCTGAATAATCTGATCGAACACTTCTAGAACTCAAAGGTACAGAAAGACAAAAGATACAAGCCAATTATAAAGCTGACTCAGATTCAGCATTTGATAAAAAGCCAGCAGCTCGAATGATTTTTCAATGATTAAATTTTACAAACATTTAATTTACGAAATCAACTATCTTATGAGTGATTAGCAAATATTTTGGCTTGAGACTGCCTTTCAAAACGCCATAGAGGTCAGTCTTCAGCTTTCTCGCTCTCCTGCCCCAGAAGAAACTCCTTTCGTCCATAAATACGAATGCATAGCCTTGCTAAACGAGCTCTTGAAGAGTGAATGTAAGTATCATTTCATTACTCACTGCGTGCTTGGAGAATTGTATAACGATGTTTAGCAACTCAGTGATTCAATAAAGAGCTATCAAAAAGCACTTAGCTCATTTGGTCAACTTAACAAGTAAGAAGTACATAAATTTTATCAATACCTAATAGTCATCTACAATATGCTGGGGCTGAGTTACATAAATAGATAGGACAATGAGCAAGGACTTGGTTGCTTAGGAAAATCGCAACAGATTTACTAAGCGTTTAAAGATTATCCAGGAGAAGATGTGTATCATAATCGTTCATTTTAAAGCAAAGGAAGGCAATTCCACTTTTTGTATGAAGGTGGAGTGGATTATGAACAAATGTAGGACACTTATACATTAACTTTATTTTATCTTGCCCAAGCCTACACCAAACTAGGATTGAAAGATAAAGCTGCATAATTTTGTGGATTGACTTTGCAAAGACAGCATAATAATAACAAATTCGAGCTAAAAGACTTTGTAAACAATTTGACAGGTCTATCTGATTACTACCAGGGTAATAAGCATTTTGCTCAAGCTCAATACCTGCTTATGCTAGCATTAAAGGTGATTCCCTAAGGGAAAAAGAAGAAACTAAGAGCAAGTGTCCACATTAGTCTTGGAAACCTTATCTGCTAGTTACTCGAATTTAGCTGTCTTAGGATTGACCACAAAGATGTAAGTGAAGACGACAACAAGGCAATTTGTAAATAGCTCATACTATTCAAGTAGTTTGATCAGCCATTTCCAAAAGTACTGCTTCCCAACGATATCTAAGGCTGCAAGTCACTGTTTAGGCAAGCGAATACTCAGTTTAAAAAGGCACTTGATGTGTTTGTTCTTGATGGATATGTCACAGAGCACATCGAGGTTTTGTTCTCTCAATCCAAATTATATAAATCGCTTTCCATTCTCTAAAAATCCAACGAAAGGAAAGTTAGTATGCTATAAAAGCGTAGAGAAATGCTAGAGCCACTCATAAAAGAGTTAAATCCAAAAGCATACCCCGCAACTTGGCAAAAAATACTCGTATAAGTATCTTAGATTATTAATGATCTTTTTAGTTTGAAGGTGGCTTTACTTGGAGCAAAAGGATTTCCAAGTGATGATAAGATAAATCAATCAACTGAGTTAGGCAAAAGAAGCATTTTTTACTATAAATAGATAATAAGAACTCTTGAGTAAGACAAGTAAATAACAAAAAATGAACAATACTACCGCAGTTTGATCAATTCCAAAATCAATATTGCAAAAGCTACCTCCAGACTTATGAGTAGTGACCGTAAGAAGAGGGTATAGTATTTGAAGTAATCCTGGGTCCTTTATCAAAATATTATAACGTTCATTGAGAAAGAAGTAGCCCAATAGTTTAGATCTTGCTTTTAGAAAGAAGTGGAGCTGACCCGTTAGATGATCGCGATGATGCCCAATAAGATAGACCGCGTTAACTTTGGTCCAGTGACTCTCCTAGAATGATTCAATGTATGCGTAATTCAAATTAAATACTGTATTTGTATTATAGTATCATGTCGATGTCGATTATTTCCCATAGGGACAAGAAGGAGAATAATCAGTCTTCAAACAGCTCATTAAGAGGAGTCAAATATAAATCTCATAGAATTCTTAAGCCAATCGGAAGTGGCAACTCAGTTTGTTTCAATGATCGTCAAATCTCATAACAAATAATGTAAGAGTTGGCACGCACAGCTGAAATCATAAACAACTATAAGTAAGTTGAAAGGAAATATGAGTTGAATTTCAAAGAAGGTGGGGCCATCAAATATCTTATTAATCTTTAGTAATAAATAACTAGGAAGGATAGCGAGATTAAGTAGATCAACGAGTAAATAAAAGACTTAAAATCAGCAAAATACACTACTGAATAATCAAGCGTGAGAAAGGAGCCTTCCTAAAATACTTTTAAACTAGCAGAATAACTAAGACTATAAAGATCTTTACTCTAAACTACAATTGAAGAGCATTCCCAGCAGGTGAAGAAGTATATGAATTTGAAGTCTATCATTGTAAAATTATAAACCAAATATTATGAGAAACACGGTAATCGAATCATTTCTTACTAAGAATTCAAAGAGAGACATGAGGAAAATAAGAGGTAGTTGTATTAGAATAAAAAGAAAAAAGGACCAAAATAGATAAAAAATGGTAATAATAAATAAAAACTAGACACTAGCTTTGAGACAGTTCTCAACCAAAAGGGAGATAACCCAATTAGGACTATGAAATAGCTGCAAAACAAGAAATTAATAACCCAAACAGCTTTGAAGAATGCAAGGAAGAAACATAATGCTTAGATTGCTTAGTTAAACGCAAAGCTTTAGTTCTTGAGAGATGAGGATGCTTTAGTAGACTAAAAAATAAAGTAGGTTGAGGCATAGAAACTTCAAATGGAATAAAAGTTCAAATTAAACTTGAAAAAGAATAAGAAATACCATCTCTTTGGGTTAAGGTCTTCTCCTTCCTATCTTAAAAATTACACAGGCTGACCCTCCTTAATGATTTTTCCTTTAATCGACTGAGCTTGCATTTAATTTTGAATTATTATAGATTATAAATTATAATTGGAGTAACGACACCAAATATTGACGATGATTCTGAACTAGTACACTCTCCATTGATTTAGACAACTGATATAAGACATGTTCCAAGATTAAAACTCGAAGGATTTGATTTCCCTGCCTCGCTAAGACATCAGCCTTAACTTTACAGCCAGCAGCAGATCTTACAAAAATAAAAAGAAGGCAAACTCCCCTTTCATCCAATAATAATCTAAGTATGAGTCCGCCAACATTATCGAGATGGCTGCCCAGTAGCTCTCTAAAGTAATAGTAATTCGATACAGTTTAATGAATGGGTGGCCTCAACCTAGGAAAGTGAAGGTATAAGGTTAGACAATTTGAATGTACTGATAAAGGAGATCGAGACTGGGTCATCCGAGATGGTAAATTACTAAGATTTACAAATAATCAAAGAATAGTTATTTAGACATGAGCACTAAGAGGAATAAAAGAGTGTAAATTGCCAAGAGTGCAGTGTAAAGAATAGACAGGTTCAATAGCTGCAGCAACTCAGTAATGACCAAGAGAAGATCATTTTGTAAAAAGATAAGGAGATTAACCAATTGAGACAAAAGAATATTTAAGAAGCAGTATTATCTGCAAAATAGTATATTCTTGTGGAAGTTTAAAGCAATTGCCTCAAAGGTTAAATAAGAGATTTGCACCATTAAATCAATGCACTTAAAAATGAAAAGATAACTTTATAAGTATTTATTCTCTAACTTAGAGGACATTCTTGTTTAACAAAACAAGGAATTCTGAAATCAATATACTTCAGAAGTCAAAAGACCTCTCAGCTGCAAAGAACTCAACCAATAGTTCAGAAATATTGAATAGAAATCACTAAACTATTGTCTTTATTGATCCTATCGAATCAGATGTATAATAGTGGATCAAATTCTTTTAATCCCAAAGAAATAGATATCGTTTGCTTTGCAAGAAGGAAGAAAGTGAGAGGCAAAAAGAAATGGGAAGGGCAATGACAAAGTAAGAAAGATAGAATTTTGAGAATGAAGATAAGGTACATATTTTGTCCAATTCCATCAAATAAATTCTAAGAAATCTCACCAAGATAAGATAAAATACATCTACTTTCTAACAAACATAAATAATGAATAAATCAGGCATGAGAGATAAGACATTAAGACATGAGCAAGAATCTAGTGCTCTTAAAGAAGAGTATTAAAAGCTAAGCATAAAACTAGGAAAGTTAGCGAAAGTGAACTAATACTTACAAAGATAGAAGCAAAATCTTGAGTAAATTAGTATGAGTCTAAAGTAATAAAGGCTTAGAGAGAACAATTAAAGGAATTATTTGAATGAAGTGTTAAAGAGAGAAACAATCAAAGTTTACTAGCTTAGCAATAAGCTTAAATAGTCATAGTAGAGTATAAAGCAGTTAAACCAAGTATTGATTGAAAAAGAATAATAAATCTTATTCTGCTTTTAATAGATAAAAAAGATGAAGAAAACTGCACCTCCCTATGATAAAGGTTGTCATGATCTTGAAAACAAATGCAGATTTTTATAATCAAGACTCAAAGAGGTTTAGCTCTAAAATCAACAGCATTTATTAAAACTTAAAAAATAGTCAAGATAAAAGAAAAAGATGTGCAATTAAATTGAGGATTTAAAAGGTTCATTTAGGATCTATTGTAATATACGATAAAATTCAATAGCCAAATTTTAAAATACTCTAACCAACTAAGGATTTAGTCAATCAATCTTTGATAAAATACTATCCTCTGGCCCAAACTAACAATAAATTTTTTTGTAAGATATCAAAAAAATAATTGTATCCTCTCCAGACAATCATCAACTCACCATATTTAACTATGGATTTTCTTAAAGTGGAAAGTACGGTTTTGTTTATGGAGATGAGCCTCTGGCTTGGAAAATTCTAAAAAATATATTCAAATTTTTTGAGACTTAGAAATAAATAAAAGTGTAAGTTTCACTCAATATCTTTGAAATGTACATTGACAAAGTTCTTGATTTGATTGAGCATGAAAAGCCAGTAAAGCAGCTATAAATGAGATAGTAGAACACATCTTTCAAATTAAACGAATACGAAGCGGCTAATGTTGAAGAATTGTAGCAAATATACTTCAATACTCTCAATAAAAAGAAGGCTAAAGAAGTATCTAAGCCAAACATTATAATCCGAGCCAACATAGATATTTATAGTGCAAGGACCAACTAAAGATATCAATCAAAGCTTAATCTGATTGATTTGGCTGATGACATGCTCCGTAAAGAAAATAGCCCTCTCATCAACAAAAGTTTATTTTCTCTCTCCAAATGCTTGCTTTCCTTCCAAAACAAAGAAAAAATAATTCCTTATCGTGAAAGCAAGCTTACACAGTTACTCAAAGAATCATTTAATAGCAATGTAATAAGTTTATAACCTAGAATAGGATCTTTATGCTGGTTAATATGTCCTCCTCGCTTAGTAAGTAGTAAATTCGGCAAACCCTCACTTTCACTGAAGGCCTTAAATCTTAAAAGGGTCGGAAGAACTAATAACTCGAAGAAAACTACAAGGGACGGAAGTCATTATCTCGAAAGAATATTTGAACGAAATGCATTTTTAACTTACATTTTATTTTTTAATCTATATTATTATAAAGGACGATTACATCGAACTAAATGACATAAAATTGTTCATTATGCTAAGAAACATCTATTATTCATTGTGTGAACCGGTCTCTTTACCACAAATACAAAGAGCTAGTAGACAAACCATCGGGGATCATCTATTGTATCTTGGGTGGAGAGGAAATAGCATTCCAAAGGTTATTTTTGTATTAATTAGATACAATCAAGCACTTATTGAGTTCGGAGAGTATGATTATTTATCTAAATTTGTAAGCAAGAACATTTTCAAGCAATAAATTGCTGATCAACTATAATACTACAAATATAGAGTTTATGTACCTATATTTGTCAAGTCCAGACCATATGAATTCATTCAAAACTATTATTACTCGAAACTCAGGAATCATTATAATTCAATTAAAAGAAAGTTAAATATGGAAGTGGATTGCTCAGAATTGAGCCTACCTCAAAAAAGCTAAGTGAGAAATAGTTAAGTTATTCTTTCCAATATTCTCAATGAGATCAAAATGGAGGCATAGGTTAAACCTATTTAGAGCATTAACGATTATACAAATGAGTCCAAGGCTCTTTAACAAATGGTATCTTATCTAAAATTAAATAGTCAATTTTAATAGATTCCGACACTTAATACACAAGATTGCTTTAAATAACAGCTATTATTTGAGTAAAATATAAAATTAATCAAAAATAGAGGGCATAAATAGGCTTTCTAATCGAAGAAAAGTACAATAAAGGTCAGAATATTAGATAAATATAGCGGAGATATTATTATAAAAGATATAAAGAAAAACATTACAAAAAGATAGAGTCTTTCTTCTAATACTGAATTAATAAAACAAAACTACCAAGATTCAGCATCAAAAGCCAAGACAAATATTGAGTCATAAAGTCCATATAGTATAAAGCAAACATTAAGAGTTAGATCAATCAATCGAAGGTATTCTTCCGTTGGCAATTTTTACAAATACGAAAAGAAGTTACCAAATTAAATAAAGGTGAAAAAGTCTGAATCGACCAAAATATTCAATGGACTTCATTAATACCGAAACAATTAGCTTATTATAAAGCATGAATAAAGTCCTTAATCAAAAAAATCAGTGATCAAGATCCAAATGATAAAATTCTAAAACCGCTCAATAGACAGGGCCAAAAGGCCTCCATCTTAAACAAAAGGAAGAAGCTCAAGATAAATAATAAATGAGAAAGATAATCTTTACAGTATGAGAAAGAAGAAATTATAACTAATAAGATAAAAAGTAAGTAAATATAAAGGAGGAAAATGAGAAAGATCCATCATTATTTTACATTATTGATTATAATAATATGTATAAATATCACTTACTATAGGATCTTAAAGAGTATTTTTTAGAGTGGCGGTTGATGATAATATTCGACATTATACTTCCAACCTTTATCCTCTTCTACTCGTTAGGATCAATCATCGCGAACACTAAGGTTCCTAATACCGCAGGATAACGATATTGGACTACTGCTTTAGAGTCGTTTAGGTTCTTTTAGTTGAAGCGAATATAAGATTATTTATAACAAGAAGATGAAGGTCGTCCAGACATGATCTCAAGGCATGTCATCCCAAGTGCAAAAACATCATCGCTTTACTCAATAGGTGGACTTTACCTGACAAACCCATGTCTTATCTTCTACATCTGGGCTGGGCTTATAAACCCCACCTCTCCTTCTAATACTTTCTAATATGCTGTAATTCCACCCTTAATGAAGTAATTATCTATTAATCTCCACTCACTTTTGGATCTACATATCATCTTAGGAGATATATCTCCGTGACGATGTTTCTTGGTTTAAAGGAACTGTAAAGCAGAGCATACTGAGTAAATGATCCTTTATATTTCAACTTGTGGAAGAGGTTGCGTATTTGTATCTATGTCTGACAGTAAAATATCATAAGGCTAGTACTAAATGGCGACTTGATTATAATTTTAGCAGAATATGTTTGGTGCCTGATGATCAATGCTTTCAAGCCTTTACACACTACATAGATATTGATTTTTGAAATTAGATCGTTATCTCACGATTTCTCGTAAACTTTACTATTACTAGGCACTGACCTTAAGTATGAAGCGTAGCCTACCCTCAATTCTTGAAGTTATATACTATCCCGTTTTCAAATTCGCCCCCATTTAATTATAACTATCGACTAATTTCCAAGGTTAAGGATTCACAAAAAAATAATAATGCAACTGATATCATCTGAATCAGTAGATGCGATTCTTTTGGCTTACTCAACCAGCTTGAGAGGAATATCCTATTTATTCATTTCTTATTTTAGATGTTTTCGGACAAAAAAAGATATTTCACTATCTTTTAAGAAATCAAAGAGCCCATCAGATCCTATTATGATATAGTCGTCTTCATAGCTAAGGGTGTATGTCTTTATCTAAGGTTAGGAAATAACTCCGTATTTCTTTGCTGATTTGTCTCCAAATGCTCTTGATAAAGCCAAACCAGGGCCCCAACTTGCTTTCCCTGGTGCCCATATTCTATTAGGCCCTGAGAACTTGTCCTTGCCGATTTCTAGAGGACGAATCACTCCTCCACAACACTCTATTCTTTCTCTTTCAATTGAGTTATCAGGCTTATGAAGTGTAGTAAGAGGTGAAATTGCCAATCCTTGACATAGAATTCCCTTTGAGTCTCCAACATTGATAGAGTAGATAGTGTTTTATAAGATTAATATTGCAACAAAAGTACATCCTGAGAATGCAATATCAATGCCGAATAAATCTAACTCAATTTATACCTTTTTAAGAATCTGTCTTATTACGCTCTGATTTATTTTGCCGTCTTTGAGGGCCTATTGGAGTAATTCTAAATAGATGGTCTTATTACTATGTGTAAGAGTGGAAACTAATTCAGATATTTGTTTACCATTGGTTCCGTGACCATCGCAGATTATATAGAGTCCTTCTGAGTATATTAATGAATCTTGATTAACATTGTGCCTGTCCCCTTTGATTGATGCTCCATATCCTTCAATCTTACTCCTATATACTTAGTGTTAGTCCTATCTTCGAATATAACTTTTTTGCTTCATCTATTTTACAATTTTATTAAAGGAAGACCTTATCATTTTTTCATTATATCTTGTTAGTTATCTTTCTTTCTTGGGAGTCTCATGAACAGCTTGGAGAATGCACTGCTTTATATTCTATTTTTGCCGTTTTGAAAGATTAAATTTTTATTCCAAGATAACTGGTTTTACAATGGGTTTATACGAAGGTTGAATACTCTCAAAGTAAACTTTACGCTTTTTGTTATTGTTTTTCAACAAATTCTAAAGGCTCATCGTATGTATTTTTCTGCTTGTAAATGATTTTTTTATACTATTTGCTTTGAAAACAGCATCTGAATGCCTTGGCTAGCAATTCTCAGTCTTGAATCGAACATAATTCTTACCTTTTATGAAAGAATCCTATTTCAGTTTTGTAGTTTAAGGCTTGAATCTGGAAGAACTTCTAATATCGCTCTAATCCAGCATATAGAAAATGATATTCGATTATAAGTATTCGATTTGGCACTTGAAAGATCAAATTGCAAATTAAAATAATCAATTATCAAAGGTTTCTTATAAGAAGTCACTTCCTATTATATTGGTCTATGATTCAATACTCTTTTCTTATGATTTTTTTGCTCCTTTGCTAATAAATCGAGTTTGAATAACTGAGTGGCAACTTTTACTTCTATAAGGGGTTAGTCTATACAGTTTTGGGGTGAACATTAGTGTGGAGTCTATCTTTTATTTAAGTAACTTCATGTATTGCTTAAAGTTATTAATGTTAAAGGGCTCATCGCTTGACTCGACCTTCATCTATAGTTTAATGTTCTTTAGGGTATTTTTTCCTAACTTAGTAGATTATTCGAATTTTTGAATTTTACTATTTGTGTTGTCTATCTTAACACGAACTTCATTAATCTATTTGATCATCATCGCATTTACTAACTTTTCTTTCAAGCAAATTTGCTAAACTATTCTGCAGCACTATTTTATCTTTTGAATTTAGTTCTTAAACTACGTTTTTATTGCCTTTTTTTATACTTTCAAATGGCCTGACATCTGTGTCTTCATTTTATTGAAAATATTATGAACCTCGGCCAGAGAAATGAGGAATTTTTCGAGAACATTCTTCTTCAAAGAGGTTAATACGTTATTTGGTTTGAGATTAGTTTGGTAGATGTGAAACCCATTTGATTATAGCACTTGAATATCTCGCTCTAACCTCAATATAGTCTAATTCATCTTTTATTTGAAATCCTCATGACTTTTCATCATTTTCTTGAAGAATAATGTTTCGATTTGCTTTTATGAGTCTCGAAAAATAACTGAGCTGATGAATAACTCTTTGTCTGCTTCGCAGGCTTCGATCACATATATTAAAGATTCTTATATAGAACTTAAATCCTCCATAAAATGGTTGAGAACGCTTACCATATTTTTCTCTTAATGACTATTTTATTTTTTAAAGGCGATGACTTTTTTAAGAGATCTCAAAACCTTCTAGGAGATGTTGGAGCTATCTTGATATATTTCACGTAGCTTCGATATCTATTAGTTCAATAAGCTCTCCTTAATACTCTTTTCCCCTGTGCTATTCCTTCCTCCCTGTGAACCGAGTAAACTCATTAGAATAGAAAATATATGAATAATTTAAATACAAGCACTACATATCTATATAGATATCATCAGTATAGTGGGCTTAGGATTTATATTTTCCTGTCTTTGTGCTCATTTCTAGCCTTTAAACATTGCTCGATTAACGAATGATTTATTCTTTTCTTTAAATCTTTTATAAGCTAGAATTTACTTATTTCTTTCAAAAATAATGATTCAATTTTTACTAAAACTATCACCCCTTCGGCAAAGGTTGGGCCAGTTTTGAATCTTAGTAAGAAATGAAGATACTCCTAAACAGTAATTTCATCAGCCAATTTATCGAATTTGATTTGTTAAATATAATTGAGCTCTAAGATAGGATTTCCATCTAAATATTTTTACTTTGTACGTATATGCAATGCGGACAAAGAGAATGCAGCTTTCCGCAATAACTTAAGAGAATGGATATTATTCTAGCCTTCATTGATAAAGAGTTACTAATATCTAGAGATTTCAAGTTGGGAGCTTCCAGAAAGATGAGTGGCTCTAGAGAATTAATATTGTTTTGAGCTGATTTATTAGATTATAACCTACATTCAGGTGTGAAAGGTTTTCAAATGCAATCTTGCGGATTTACTTCATTATGGAAGGTTTATAGTTGCGCTCTATATTACTGCATTAATACTCAAATTTAACTTTTATGCCTTTATTTACTTTAACCTCAGAAATATCTTGTGGCAGTTATAGTAACAGTACACTCCTCCCTCTTTGCATATCAATATGGCTACACAAGCTTATGCTTGTCGAATTCAATTCTTTGGAAAGTAAGGATTGAATCTGACTATTCTCTTTAGGTAGATCGGAAAATTTAATCTTTTACACCGATATCATATGTTTGAGTCCAATCTGATATTAAAGAATATATACAAACTAATACTTAAACAATCATGGGCATTAGCTTTAATGAATTGTGAACTATTATTGAGAATCATTTTCCAAATCATTAGGCTTTTAATAGTATTTTTTGAAAATGGTTCCTACTTTTTTTTTATCTGCGTCATTAAGCTTAAGATTTGCTCTTTTATCTACAGCTTTTTTAAACTTTTAAAACAAAATGCCTGCTTTTAGGGCGACAAACAAATTGAAGATAACATAATAAATGATTGCTCCTTTATCCTCAATCCATGTAATCTATTATATGATCCTTCTATTTAATCCATGATAGCTTGAGACTAATTTTTAAATGATCTATCTCCGATTAGCTTGATAGTAGGCTTAACGAAAACAATAATCGTATATCTTGCTGATAGCACTGGTGGGATTGTTGATTGATGAATGGAGGTACCGTTAATTGAGTGCTTAAAGCGGTTTAATATAAGCCATTTGCCTTATTTTTTAGTGCTCTTTGCTTTTTATAAATAGATTATAGTATGTCTTGTACTTTTTATTGAAAACGCCTGTTGAAAGGTTGTTTCTTTGACAAAATTATCTCAATGAACTATTTCCAATAAAATCGAAATATTCATGGAAAAGAATGGCACCAGCTGTTTCTTACACATTTTTCATACTGTGTTATAATCTATCAATATGATCGATCCTATCAGCAATACGCTCAATATCCTCTTTGAAGAGATTTATTAAATATTTTTCAGACATTTATCTTATGACTTTTATGGCCCTTTCTCTCCTTCCTCTGCCATCAGCAGCAACTTAAGGAATTTAAGGAACAACCTAATGCATGATTGGTTCATCTTATCTGCTTGGATGGGTTGGCTGGAGATCAATCTCTTCTTTGATTTAGATGGGGGGAATGTTTTAGGGGATAGGAAATGTTTGTGGAGGTATAAGAGTAGCATATTAATCTTCTTGACCACTAATCATTTCAGTAGAAAGATAACTTATAATTATAGGGCACCATCAATAGGTCGAACTTATATAAAATTGATTCATCGCCCGAAAGTTACATGAAATTTGTCTTACACAGGAATAACTATTACAATCCTCATCTGATTGATCAAAGATGTATCGTTAATATAAAAAACCATAGATTCTTGAAAAAGATAAATCAAAATAAATATAAGTTTAGTAATGATGGTTTTGTATTCGTTTTTTCTTCGGCAAGTAAAGTAAAAAATAGAGGTAGCAGTGCAACTAAAAAACTATTACATTATTGAATTATTTTGTAAAAAGAATAATTATAAATTAATTGTAATTTATGATAATTAGCAAAATTAATAAGCCAATTATACGGCTACTTCACTGCAATATTAACCACCTAATTACTCAAAAATTCTACTACGGTCAAGGAGGAGAATTACAGCTCGACCTAACTAAACGTTCTTATGACATCAATATTTAAACCATCTGGGAGGATCACTCTCTTCTTGAGATCGAGGGATTAACAGGAGTCAACAACTTCACTCTCTACTAAGAGCAGGGAGTGTCTTATTTCAAGGATTGTTAGCTCGATACTAAGTAGGAAAATATCAAAGTTACTTTAAAAGTGCCTGAGGATTATACATTAAGAGGCAGGGTCAATGGAAGTCTTAACCATATTGCAAGCTCAGTCGGAAGACAGATGAGATCCAAACCATTCCAACTATAAGCACTAGGCAATAACCGTCATTTTTCATTGGGCGATGTAAGATCCTAAAGCGTTAACATTACAAATACAAATGGACATATCAATATACCTTCTCTCACAATTCAGGAAGCTAAAATCACATGCAACAAATTTGAGTCAAAAAAGCTAATGACTTCAAGTTTTATTGAACTTACAAGTCGATATGCTTATTTAAGAAGTCTGATAATGTTCGGAAAATCCATCGGTAAAATAAATTGCGCAAATCTTTCAATATAATCGATATCCGGGCCCAGCAAAATTTCGTCTTAATAGATAAAGATTGAAAGGTATTATGGTGGATAAGGGAGTATTGATATTCGATGCAAAAGTGTTAAAGATAAATTGAGGATAGAAACAGGTACAGGACGAGTGGAGTTTTAGACGTAGGAACAAGCCTTAGAGCATGTCAATAAAATTGAGTTAGGAAAGATGCATAAGGGTAAAATTGAGATTAATAAAAATATTGTTTTAATATGTTGATCAATATTGCTCTAAATCATATTCCCAATAGATACTTATAGTATTTTTCTCTTATTGGGTCGCTTTTTAACAGCATATGCAATATTTACGCTTTTTGCTAGGACTTAAACCCATACTTCTATTACAGTGCATCATAAAACTGAATAATGGTGTTACCTGCAAATCGATTTTTCGCATTCTTAAAGAATAATTTTAATGAGAACTAAACCATTTCCTTAATTAGTTATTCAGATGATATAGAAGCTGATATAATAAACCCAGTTAAATAGTTCCACCCGCACTCATTCATTTAATTCTACTATTCTTATAACCATTTCTTTAGCAAGGTTAGTTCCTATTTTTCTTAAAGCACTATTTGCTATGGACTGCTTTACTTGGCCACTAGTAGTCTTAGGTTATACCTATAGGACCATAGGGAGTAACAATTCTTCCAGTTTATTTCAGACACATTGAAATTCATTGCTTATAGTTGACTTTTAATTTCCTTATTGGTCTGCTTAAAGAGAATATTTTTGGAGGACTACAGCTCTTGTTTGTGTTTGCGGTAGAATTGAGTGATCCAAAGTTTATAGTCCCAAACATGGTAGTTTTTCGTATCCTAATCGAGCAAATAATCGATAAATTAGCTCTCAGTATGATAGATATCCTGGCGGTTGATGAGTAGATGCTCATATACTTTGAAAAGCTGCTTTTTGTATGTCCATATTTGGTACTATTTGTGATTTATGTTTATTATGCAGTTTGCAAAGAATATTTATTGCTAGATGGAAGCGGAGTCGTTTTACTGTGAGAAGAAGTATTTGCTTCGAAGCATCAATGCGTAATAGTTTGTTGACTTAAGCCGGAGCATCAGCTTAGTTAGTATGAAACTTCTTGGGGATTGTTCCTATGCATTAAGAACTCCTCGAAATCTTTTATAATAAATCAAGTCTTGATTGATGATTATTTACATTTGGCTGATGGGATGGTTTGAATAAATTAGTTGTGAGGTATTTCTGAGAGTGGCGATTTGTCAATATCTTACCAATCGTGCTAATCTATTTACTTGATGATATGCTAAACGTTCATTTCGTATGGCTCTTCATGGTCTTCATCCATGATAATTTATCAATATTAATAGTCAACTAATATTTTAATAATGCAATCTGTAGGCAACTATTTCTTTCCAAACTATTTTACATACAAATTGCTTATATTGATAT
>JACCDV010022050.1_pt1 | contig 27017 bp, 30 predicted proteins | sample 7446131 | NCBI WGS metagenome assembly JACCDV01 (sample SAMN15323448, study PRJNA562643) | freshwater metagenome | isolation source: river surface water | place: USA:Blue River Watershed | collected 2017-08-17 | reverse complement strand
GCGATCTCGTCAAAGGGGTTCATGCTCATCTTGACGTTGGCAATGTCCACCCCGCTGTTGTCGCTCTTGACGCGCACCTTGACGTTGTAGTCCACCACCCGTTTGACGGGAACCAGAATCTTCATGAAGTCATCTCCTGTGGAAATTGAAATTGGGATGTCTGCGCAAATTGACGTTAACGTAAACGTCAATTGTGCAGCAACTGGACCCCAAATGGGAAGCACTCAGGGCAGAAAAAGCACGGTCGTTCGCATTCTAAAAGGCTTTTGTTGCGCCACAAGCACATGGTACCCCCGGGAATTCACCGACCAATCGGTCGGCCAATCAGGGTTAGCATGGAGTGCAGATCAGCCTCAAACTGATTAGATTATGTTTTGTAACCAATTTGCGTGGAGACGCCTCATGAAAAAAACCCTGGCTTCCTTCTCAATCGCCGCCTTGGCCAGCCTGGCATGCGGGGTTCAGGCCCAGACCGTACTGGCGGTCTCGACCTGGCTGCCTCCGGCCCATCCGGCCACCCTGGCCCAAAAGGATTGGTGCGACCTGGTGTCCAACAACAGCCAGGGCCGCATCAAGTGCAACTACCTGCCCCGCGCCGTTTCCGCGCCGCCCGGCACTTTCGATGCCGTCAAAAATGGCCAGGCCGATCTGTCCTACACCGTGCACGGCTACACACCCGGCCGTTTCCTGCTGACCCAGATGGCCGAATTCCCCTTCCTGGGCAACAGCGCCGAAACCATCTCTGTGGCCTACAGCCGTGTGAGCGCCAAATACCCCGAGTTCAACAATGAGCACCAAGGCGTGAAGGTGCTGACCCTGTGGGCTCACGGTCCTGGCATCGTGTTCAACACCAAGCACGCCATCAGCAAGATCGATGAACTGCAAGGTCTGAAATTCCGCATCGGCGGCGGCATGGTCAACGAAATCACCAAGTCCCTGGGCATGAACGTCACGCTCAAGCCCGCGACCGACTCCTACGAACTGCTTTCCAGCGGCGTGATGGACGGCACGCTGCTGCCCGCCGAATCGACCGAGTCGTTCAAGATCGACAAGATCATCAAACACGCCACCACCTTCCCGGGCGGTCTGTACAACACCAGCTTTGTGTTCATGATGAACCAGAGCAAGTACGACAAGCTGTCGGCCGAAGACAAAAAGGTGGTCGACGCCGCCTCGGGCGAAGTGGCTGCGCGCATGTTCGGCCGCCACTGGGACAAAACCGACCGTCGCGCCTACGCCATGATGCAGGCCAACGGCGTGAAAGTCACCCAGGCTGACGCCAAGTTCGTCAAGGACGTCAAGGCGAAGACCGACCCCCTGGAAAAAACCTGGGCCACGGCTGCCGAAGGCAAAGGTCTGAAGAATGCCGCCAAAGTGCTGGCCGAGTTCCGGGCTGAAATCGCCAAGCTGGAAAAGTAAGCGCTGCATCTGCCTGTCACAGGCAAACACCGGGCTCTTTGTAGGCGGTCCCTGTCAGTCTGAAGGGACCGCCTTTGATCGTGAAAGATCCAAATCTTGAAGAAACTGCTTGAAACCTTGTGCGGTCTGCTGGCCGGGATTGCACTGTTCGCCATCATGGCGCTCACCTTCCTCGACGTGGGAGGACGCAAACTGCTGAACAACTCCATTCCTGGTTCGCTGGAAATGACCGAACTGCTGATGGTCATCGTGATCTTCGGCGCACTGCCTCTGGTGTCAGAGCGTGGTGAGCATGTGGTTTTCGACTCGCTCGACCCTTACCTTCCCAACGTCATCAAAAAAATTCAACAAGTCCTGGTCCATCTGCTGTGTGGCGTTGCCCTGCTGGCATTGGGATGGCTGATGTGGCAAACCGGCAACGACTTTCTGCAAAGTGGCGAGACCACGGCACAGCTCAAGATCCTGAAAGCCCCCTTCATTTATGGCATGGGGTTGCTTTGCGGCTTCACAGGCCTCATCCATCTGACTCTGGCATTCCGTGAACAAGAAGAAAACGAAGGAGGCGTTCTGTGACTGAAGCGCTGATTGGATTTCTGGCCATCTTTGGCCTGGCGTTGTTGCGCTTTCCCCTGGCTTTCTCGATGGGCCTGGTCGGTCTGGTCGGCATTGGCGTCACACGCGGCTGGGTGCCTGCTTTTTCCAGCATCGCCCAGGTGGTCTACGAAACCGGCTTTGCCTACACCTTGTCAGTGATTCCGCTGTTCATCCTGATGGGCAACTTCGTGGCCCGCGCTGGCCTGGCGCATGAACTCTTCCATGCCGCCTACACCTTCATCGGTCACCGCCGCGGCGGTCTGGCTCACGCCACGATCGCGGCTTGCGCCGGTTTTGGTGCCATCTGCGGTTCATCAATCGCCACGGCCGCCACCATGAGCAAAGTGGCCTACCCGTCGATGAAAAAGCTCGGCTACAGCGACGCCCTGTCCACCGGCGTGATTGCTGCAGGCGGCACGCTGGGCATCATGATTCCGCCGTCCACCATCATGGTGATCTACGGCATCATCACTGAAACCCACATCGGCAAATTGTTTGCTGCGGGCGTCATTCCAGGCATATTCACCGCCATCTTGATGATGATCGCCGTCGTGCTCATGACCTGGCACGATCCAGAGCATGCTCCCGCAGGCGAAAAGTTCACCTGGGGCGAGCGCTTGACTGCATTGCGCGGCATCTGGGGTGTGCTGCTGCTGGTGGTGATCGTTCTGGGTGGCATCTACGGTGGCTTCTTCACCGCGACCGAAGGCGCAGGCATGGGAGCCACGGGGGCCTTCTTGTTTGCCCTGGCCCGCCGTGCGCTGAGCTGGAAAACGCTGTTCGAAGTGCTGACCGAATCGGCGCGCACGACGGCCATGCTGTTCACCCTGCTGATCGCAGCGACCGTGTTCGCCAACTTCGTGAACTTCACCACCATGCCCATGGAGCTCAAGGAATGGATCACCCATCTGGGCTTGTCACCCATCATGATTGTGGGCGCCATGATGGTGATCTACATCCTGCTGGGCACCGTGATGGAAGAGTTGACCATGGTGCTGCTGACCATCCCCCTGTTCTTCCCGATCGTGGTGGAACTCGGCTTTGACCCGGTCTGGTTTGGCGTGCTGATCGTGATGGTGATCCAGATCGGTCTGATTTCTCCGCCAGTCGGCATGAACCTGTTCGTGATCAACACCTTGCTGCCCAAAGTGGGCCTGGGCAACATCTTCCGCGGCGTCTGGCCTCAGGTGCTGGTGCTGGTGAGCACATTGGCAATCCTGCTGTTCTTCCCCGGCCTGAGCCTGTGGCTGCCATCGATGATGGACTGATCGCGACATCAAGACGCTGCAAGCAAAACGGCACGCTGATCAGCGTGCCGTTTTGCTTGAGTGTCACCGATGACTCAGCGTGGGGCGCCCACCGCGTGGATGACCCGTTGCGGGTAAGGAATCTCGATCCCTCGCGCTTGGAATCGACTCAGGATGACACGGTTGATGTCTGACTTCAGGTTGAGTTGCCCGTTTTCAGGGTCCTGAATCCAGTAGATCACCGTGAACTCCAGCCCATCCGCACCAAAAGCCGACAAGGCCACCGACGGCGCCGGATCGGACAACACACGCGGCTGCTCGACACAGGCCTGTTTGAGCATGTCCATGACCTCGTCCACCGGGCTGTTGTAGGCCACCGAAACCACCGTGGACTGCCAAACCTTGGGATCGGTCAACGACAGGTTTTCAACCCGCTGGGTGATCAGCAATTCGTTGGGCACGATGGACTCGCGCCCCGTGGGTGAACGGATCACGGTGTAGCGCGCCTTGATGTCGGTGATCCGGCCTTCAAAGTTGTCGACCTTGACGCTGTCACCGATGCGCATGCTGCGCTCGGCCAGGATGACAAAACCACTGACATAGTTGGCCGCCAGCTTCTGCAAGCCAAAGCCGATGCCCACACCCACCGCACCGCCAAGCACAGACAGCGCCGTCAGATCGATGCCCACCGAAGACAGCGCCAGCAGCAAGCCCACAAACATGAGCAGGACACGCACGGTGTTGCTGATGACTTTGCGCAGCGACAAATCGCTGCCGGTGGCCGATCGAAGCAAGCGCGATTCCAGCGCAGAGGACACCCACAGCGTGACGATCAGCACGGCACCTGCCGTGAGCGCGCCTTCGATCAGGGTCCGCACCGACATGGAAGAGCCCCCCATCTTCCAGTGGATCTGGTCAAGCTCCTCCAACAGCAGCGGCAGGATGCCCGAGACCCACAACACCACCGCGACCCAGGCCAGCCAGGAAATCGTGCGCTCGAGCATGCGCACAAATGCCGCCTGGCCAAAAGCCACCTGCAAGACCTTCACGCCCAGCCGGATCAGGGCCAGGGACGTGCAAACGGGCAGCAGGATGTCGAACAACGCAACCGTGTGTTCCTGCGCCAGAAAGGCGCGGGCGCCAAAGGTCAGTCCCCACAGCAAGGCAGGAAACAGCGCTCCATCGATCAGCTTGTTGCCCAGCAGCACCGACAGGTTCGACTCGTGAAAGGCACGACGCACCAGCCAGACCATGAGCCAGGCGGCGAGCACGCAGCCGGCGAACACCGCCAGCGCCAACAGGGAATCCGGCTTGGCCAGCGAATCGAGCCAGGCCAGCGGATCGGCAATGCGTGCCGACTTCAGGTTCGCCATGCCGGGCTCCGTTTCTCGATGAAGGCCTGCACGCCTTCCTGCGCCACCTCATCGATCATGTTGCAGGCCATGGTCTGGCCGGCGAGCTGGTAGGCGGCTTCGATGCCCATCTCGGCCTGTTGGTAAAAGAGCTGCTTGCCCATGGCCAAGGCCAGCCGCGGCTTGGACAGGATGGCCTGCAGCAAAGACGCCACCTCGGCATCGAGCTGATCGAGACCCACCACGCGATTCACCAGCCCCCGGCGCTGCGCCTCGGTCGCGTCAATGAAGCCGCCGGTCACCAGCATCTCCATGGCCTGCTTGGGCTGCATGTTGCGCGACAGCGGTACGCTCGGCGTGGCACAAAACAGGCCCACATCGATGCCATTGACGCCAAAGCGCACGCCCTCGGCCGCCACCGCCAGGTCGCACTGGGCCACCAGCTGGCAGCCCGCGGCTGTCGCGATGCCCTGCACGCGGGCAATCACCGGCACGGGCAGCTTGCGCAAGGCCAGCATCATGCGCGTGCACTGCGCAAAAAGCTGCTGGTAGTACGCCAGCTCGGGGCGGGCCTTCATTTCCTTGAGGTTGTGCCCGGCGCAAAACGCCTTGCCTTCGGCGCCCAGCACCACCGCGCGGGCGGTGTCATCGGCCACCACACCGGCGATGGCCTGCTGCAAGGCCTGCAACATGGACTCGCCCAGGGCATTGAAAGTGGCAGGGCTGTTGAGGGTCAGCCAGTGGACGCCACGCGCATCGCGCGTGTGGCGCAACTCACCATCGGACAGGATTTCTTGAGGGGTGTTCATGCCACCCATTGTGGCCCAAAGGGCCTGGGCCCGGCCAGCGCTGCGCGTCAGACGTCGGCCAGTGCCCGCAAGTGCGCCTCGACGCTGCGTGCCAGCGAGCTGAGGTTGTAGCCCCCCTCCAGACAACTGACGATGCGGCCCTTCGCATAGCGCTTGGCGATGTCCTTCATGCGCATGGTGATCCAGGTGTAATCCTGCTCGACCAGACCGAGCTGGCCCATATCGTCCTCACGGTGCGCGTCAAAGCCGGCACTGATCAGGATCAGTTCGGGCTGGAAGGCTTCCAGGCGCGGGATCCACATCACCTCGATGAGTTCCCGAATGTCCATGCCCTTGGTGTAGGCCGGCACCGGCACGTTTACCAGATTCGCCGCATTCGACTGTGAGCCCCCCTCCGGATAGAACGGGTGCTGAAAGAAACTGACCATCAGGATGCGGTCGTCACCGGCCACGATGTCCTCGGTGCCGTTGCCATGGTGCACATCGAAGTCCACGATGGCCACACGCTTGAGGCCATGGCGCTCGACCGCATGCTTGGCTGCAATCGCCACATTGTTGAAAAAACAAAAACCCATGGCCTTGTCGCGACAGGCGTGGTGGCCGGGTGGGCGAATGGCGCAAAAAGCGTTTTCCAGCTCGCCTTCGATCACCGCGTCGGTGGCCTCGATTGCAGCTCCGGCCGATCGCAGTGCGGCGTCCCAGGTATGGATGTTGATCAGGGTGTCGGGATCCAGCGGTGTATGGGCTGGTCCGCCTGCGGCCATATCCTCACGCAGCACATCGGTCAGGCCGCGCAGGGCCGCCACATGCATGCGCCCGTGCGCCAGCTCGATGTCGGCCAGCGCAGCCGGCGCGGCTTCGCGACGCGTCAGCGCCATGTCCACCCCACTGATGAGCAGGCGGTCTTCGATCGCACTCAGGCGTTCCGGGCATTCCGGGTGGCCTGGACCCATTTCGTGCTTCAGACAATCGGGGTGAGTGAAATATCCTGTGGCGCCCATGCGGTCGAATCCTCTTTATTGTTGAATCAGCTTAGCACGCCCGATCGACGCGACCCTGAATCCAGATCAAGCCTGCGCTGCGCGTTCACAGCATGGCAGCCGTTTAAACTGGCCCCATGTCTGTTGCATTTGCCTCCGTTTTTGACGCATCCCGCCGTCTCTTGGCCTGGCTGCCTCTGTCGATCGGTCTGTCGTTTGCGCTGCCCTGCGCAGCCAGTCCCGCGCACCAACAGCCCGTCAACAATGCCAAGGCTCGCAAACACACCCCTGCACCGAAAGCGGCTGCCAAAAGCCACAAAAGCCACCGCACTCAGGCCCATGCCGCCAAAGCCACTGCGGCCGACAGCTACGCCAGCCGCACCGATGTCATGCAATGGGCCCACGAGGCCGCAACACGGTTGGACCTGCCGACTGACTGGGTCCGCCAACAGATTGGCCAGGCCCGCCGCATCCCGCTGATCGAACAGCTCGTGCTGCCCGCGCCCACGCCCGCAGCCAAAAACTGGGCCGCCTACCGCAGCCGCTTCATCGAGCCGCGCCGCATCGAGGCGGGCGTCGCCTTCTGGCAGCGCCATCAGGCCACGCTGGCCCGAGCCGAGCAAACCTACGGCGTACCGGCCAGCATCATCGTCGGCATCATTGGCGTGGAAACGCTGTACGGCCAGCACATGGGTAACTTCCGCATCCTGGATGCGCTGGCCACGCTGGCCTTCGATTTTCCACAGGCGCACCCACGCGCTGCTGAACGGCAAGCGTTCTTCAAAGGAGAACTTGACCACTTCCTGCGGCTGACCCAACGCAGTGGCAGCGACCCCTTCAGCATTCGCGGCAGCTATGCCGGTGCCATGGGCATGCCGCAATTCATGCCCTCCAGCTGGAGCCACTACGCCGTGGACTTTGACGGCGACGGTCGCATCGACCTCTTCAACAGCCCGGGCGACACCATCGGCTCCGTGGCCAACTACTTCAAGGCCTTCCAGTGGAAAACCGGCATGCCCACCCATTACCCGGTCACATTCACCCCTGGCCAGACCGACATGGACACCTTGCTGGCACCGGACATCCTGCCCACCTTCAGTGTCGAATCCTTCACCGCCAAAGGCGCTCAACTGCAAGGGCCTGCCCTGCAGCACAAGGGCCCTCTGGCCCTGATTGAACTGCGCAACGGCGAGGGTGCGCCCAGCTACGTGGCTGGCACTGAAAACTTCTATGTGGTGACCCGCTACAACTGGAGCAGCTATTACGCCATGGCGGTGATCGAATTGGGCCAGGCCGTGGCCGAGCGGATAGGACGATAAGGCCTGATCAGTGGACAAGCGATGGACGGCGTCCTGCGAATCAACAGCCGGTAGGCCATAGCTGCTGACGGCCTGTGGCAGTCACCCGAACCCCATCGCCCCCGTTTCGTCAGCTGACCGGTTTCCGATGGACAGCTGACACTGTTGAAGTTCAGGGCTAGAGATTCACCCGCAAGACACGGCGCTTGTACGCAACAGCTCTGTAGCCGACCCCACGCCACGCGAAGCCCGATTCCACCACTGGGAAAACGAGTCGCAGCGCCTGTCGATCCTGGGAAACAGCGCTGGCGCCGATTTGCATTTTGCCCAGCCTGCCAGCCAGTCTCGGATGTGGAGATCGTCGGTGCTGCTCACAGTACGGGCACTTTGTAATGCCTCCCCGATACTCGCCGCATCTCCTTCCCAGCGGACGCGGGTTATTTCTGCCATGCGGCTGCAGACGAAGCGCCATCGCTTTTCGCTCCAGGGCCAGTGGCGGTGAAAGTCTGTCACAAAGACACCCACGGTCACCGCATCCTTTGGCAAAGCAGCAGGCACCTCACCGAGATTCCAGGGATGCACCAGCCACACATCTTTGCCCGATACAGCGGCCGCATCTGGGTGGGTGCAACCAAATTCGAGAGCGGGTGCAAAGCTCAAGGGCGGCTCGATATTTGAGGCGTCAGATTCGAACACCACTGACTCTTGCGTGCCCGGACTGCGAGCGATGCGATCGAGAGCGTCATAGGGTTGGTCAATCACGCTTGCAGGGCTGTGCCACGCAGGCGGAGCATAACGGGCCACATTGTCTGCGTTGAACAGATATGGTTTGCTGCTGCCGGTACCGGCCACCCATTGCCAGCTGAGATGGTTGCTGGCGAGGTCACCATCCAGAAGGTGCGCATACATCCAGTCCGCAGCCACGCGCCAATGCACTTTGCGAATGTGCACCACATAGCTGGCCAGCCACATGCGAGCGTGGTTGTGCAAATAGCCTGTCGCGTACAGTGTTCGAACCGCCATATCGATGACGGGTATTCCCGTCGCGGCATGGCGGATATCTGCTGGAAAGATGCGGCTGTAGCTGGCCTCTGGCAGAGGACCCGTGTGAAGCGAGCTCAAGATTCCTGTACCTCTGAAACTCCAGACGTGTCGAAAATACTCACGCCAGCCCAATTCAAATACAAACTTGTGCTGAACATCCAACGCGTGTCGGGCAACCACGCCTGACAGCACTTCTGTCAGGCTCACTATCCCGTGTGTGATGTAGGGCGACAGGCAAGTCACCGCGCCTGTGATGAAGTTTCGGCTTCGCGCATACTCACTTGGCAGCACTGCATGGATGCGAGCCATCGCCTCTTGGCGAGTCGGCAAGAAAGAGTCAACCAAGTTCATGCATCCCTTTGTAGCTCCAGTTTTTGAAAATCGATCAGTCGCACAAGTCCAGTAAAAGCCAAAACCTGAATGGCTAGAGGTGGTGGGGTGAAGGCTGTGGAGGTTTTGGGTTGATCGACTTGAATTTTCTGTCTTTGAATACCCCCAGCCATTCCACAGTGGTGGGTATGCTTTGCTTTGAAAGATCTGCATGCAATCGATACCCGTAGCCGCGCTTGAAGCCAATGTGGACACCGAAAGGACGAATTTTCTTGTTGATGCGATGGATGTATAGAGAAACGAGCGCAGGCGCGCACCCTCTTCGCCCGACTGCGCACAGCGCCTGCATGATTTCATCATGCCTGACATAGCGTCCGAGATGCTGAAACAGCAAACTGGCCACCAGTGTTTCCCGCTCTGTCAGAGGTACCCTTTCAGACTTGTAAAACAACGTTCGGGTATCGCTGTCATACCGAAGCAGGCCATGCTCTGTGTACGTTGCCACCAGGCCCTGACGTCGGTGCAGCATGGCACGGATCATGGCCTGAACGACTCTGGTGTCACTTTCTCGGGGCAGGCACCGATCCGCGCCTGCGTTCAGCCATGCAATCATTTGGGGCTCGCAGCAGCCAGGTAAAAGCACCAGTGTCAACGGACATTGTGCAGACTGAAAGATGTTGCGCAGACGGTATGGATCAAAACAAGCCTGCGCATCGCTCAGCTCGACAACGAGCACATCGCAAGGGGCATGAGCTGTGGAGTGCGTCGATTGGAAAAAACTCTCTGGATCGCAAAGCACGCACTCGCCTGGCATGCCTTGCCTGACCTCTGGGTAAATCGAGGGCGCCTGCATGCACAACCAATGAATGCTCATGTTCACTGCGCTGATCCCATGTGCGAAGACAGGTGAGCGGTCAACGTTGTCGGCTCAAAAGCGGATCGCCCATCAAGCCGCTGCACTGTGCAAGAAAGACGACAACTCGAACACGGAATTTGGTGCCATCGGCATCAGGCTGACCGGTTTCGGCCCAAGACCAAAGCCGAACTTGATGGTTTCCGGTCGAACACGCCATTCGTCATCTTTCTTGACGAATTCGCCAATCGTTTTGTTTGAAAGAAAACCCATGATTTCGTGGTGAAGGTTGCTTTCGAGCGAATCGGTGGGGCGAGCATGGGATGTCGCAGGCTTTTCCGATGCATCAAACCCCTCAGCTGCAATGACCACTTGCCAGACGGAGATCTGGTCAGGCTGGCGTGACATGAAGTACCCGCCCCCAGGTCCACGAACAGACCGCACAAAGCCACCTTCCCTGAGGACTCTCATGATGCTCTCGATGTGAGAAATGGAAATGGACAACCTTTCAGCCAGGGCTTGTGTGGTCACCAAAGCGCCTTTCTGGACGGAGCCGATGGACACCAATACATCGATGCATAGCTGAGTTTTTTTGCTGAACATGGGCACACTCTTGTTTGGGTTGATCGATCACAATCTAAGCGAAATTCGACCAATGAATAGAATGAGACAAAAATATCAGGCGATATTCCATTCAATATCTACTCAATAACATGAGCAAAGTTGCCCAACACCTGCACAAAATCGGGGCTGTCTCCAGCCTCAGTGGTGTTCCTGTGCCCACACTGCGCGTGTGGGAGACCCGGTACGGGGCGTTCCGCCCGTCCAAATCGGGAGGAAGTCACCGCCTCTACAACGACGAAGATGTGCTGCGTGCCAGCCTGTTGCGGCGGTTGACATCCAATGGGCATGCCATCAGCACGGTGGCGAACCTTGGCGTGGATGCCTTGAGCGGGCTGCTCAACCAGCACAGGCACTCCGAGGGCAGGCAAGTACCCGCTGAGCACTCGTCCCGGTCAGTCGGGGTGGCGGTGATCGGACTGGCTCTCTCTGCCAGGTTCCAGTCCAGTGCGCTCCTGCGAGGCATTGAAGGCGTGAATTTCCAGGTCACAGACAGCCTGGTTGATCTGGACTCGGCGCTGGAACAACCATGGCAGGGCAGTCCAGATGTTCTGCTGGTCCGAGTCAACTCCCTTCACATGGCAGCCCACGCTGTACTTCGCCGCGTGATCGATCAATACGCCATCCCTCATGTGATCGTGCTCTACAGCTACGGGCAAGAGCGTGTGGTTGAAGCGATGAAGATGGCTGGGATGATCGTACGCAGGGAGCCAATCACGGATCGCGAGCTTGCAGAGTTGATCAATTCAGTTTTGCTGATCGATCCCAGACAGGCCAATGATCTTGCCCGACCTGGCGTGATGATTCCGCCACGCAAATATTCCGATCAGACCTTGTTGCAAGTCGCAGGAATTTCGACAAATGTCTTGTGCGAATGCCCAAGACATGTGGCCGAGTTGATTGGGCAGCTGGCCAATTTTGAACAATACAGTCAAGAGTGCCTCAACAACAGCCAGGAAGATGCCCATCTTCATGCCCAGCTAAGTGCCATTTCGGGCACGGCCCGCGCTCTCTTCGAGCGGGCACTGGAGATGGTGGCTGACCACGAAGGCATCGACCTTGTCCAACCCTGAGTCCACCCTGCCAACTGAACTCTGATCCTTAACCTGCATGAACACCAGCGCATTGAATGTGATCGGCGAGCCGCTGATCGCCTGCTCGTACGACCCCTTGACGGGTTATTTTCGTGACGGTTGCTGCAACACTCGCTCGGACGACACAGGCTCTCATGTGGTGTGCGCACGCATGACCAATGAGTTCCTGCAGTTTTCACTTTCACGCGGAAATGATCTGATCACACCCCGACCCGAATACCGCTTTAAGGGCTTACAAGCTGGCGACCGCTGGTGCTTGTGTGCGCTGCGATGGAAGGAGGCTTTTGATGCAGGCGTGGCGCCTCCGGTGTTTTTGGAATGCACGCACATCAGGGCGCTGGATTTCGTGACGCTGGAACAACTGCAGTCCTGTGCGATCAAGAAATGAAATACCGAGCAAGCGGGGTGGTTCTTGTTGCCATGTTGGTGGCATTGCCCTTGAGCCATCTGGAGATCCAAACATCTGACGACAGCTGGTTGTTGCGGGTCGATGGTCGTCCCGTCGATATCGCAGGCTACGTCTCAGAACGTTATACGCAGTTCACTCGCGACTGCAGTCATGTGCATGCGCTGCTACCAAGTGACCCTTTGAGTGCACAAGCCCTGGGTGCGATTGAGCAACACAGTCCTCCTGACTCCCTGTCAGCGCGTATGGTGCATGTCATTCGAAAAGATGACTGGTTTCTGGTCCAGGTCAAATTCCGAAGTTTGCAGGATGCAGTGGTGCTTTTGAGTGCGACAAAGGAAGGTCTTGAAATTGCTATGGGCGGAGTGTGGAGTGGTACCACGCACCCCCACCGACCCGAGCCCCTCATCAGACGTTACCTGCAAGGCAGGGTGCCAGCGGCTCCCGCCGATCTGACAGAGTGCTTCGCTTATCGGCTCTGATGTCTTTGGATATGAAGCTACGATAAACAGTTACGCATTAGCCAAGCTGTTGGATGATTCTGTGCCTCGGGTGAACTCTGGTATCGCAAGATGCGAACGCCACCATTCCTGGCAGGCCTCATCATTGTTTGGGCTTGACCAAACGCACCAAGCCAGTAGCCGTCAGAAAACCTGCATAAAAGGCCATGTGCAACAGAATGAAAAAAGCCAGCTTGCGCTGGCTCTTCTTGATCATCGGTGATGGGTTCAATAGCTCTTGCGACGGGAATCACCGTAGCCACGACCGTACCCACCGTTGCCAGGTGCGGTTCGTGCTTCCATCGGACGAGCGATGTTGACCGTCAAGTCACGGCCGCCCATGTTCTGGCCGTTCATGCCACGGATAGCGGCTTCAGCCTCCTGGCTGTTGGACATCTCGACAAAGCCGAAGCCCTTGGAACGGCCGGTGTCACGTTCCATCATGACCTTGGCCGATTGAACGTGGCCGAAGGAAGAAAACTGTTGTTGCAGATCGTCGTCGCGAACCGAGTAAGAGAGGTTGCCGACATAAAGTTTGTTGCTCATTTGGAGCCTTTCAAAAAAACGCCCTGCGAAATCGTGGGCGCAGGTTAAAAACAGGGGGGTGAAAATAATCAGCGCTTGCGTTTGAATGCAGGCGAGCCTGCAGCGCGAGGCTGGCGGTTTTCGATGTGGCGGAATGTGTCCGGCCTTTGGAGAGGTCGTAGGGCGACATCTCCAGCGTGACGTTGTCACCCGCCAGAATGCGGATTCGGTGCTTGCGCATCTTTCCGCCGGTGTAGGCGATCAACTTGTGCCCGTTGTCCAGCGTCACACGATAACGCGTGTCGGGCAGCATTTCATCGACCTTGCCTTGCATCTCGATGAGTTCTTCCTTGGCCATAGGGCCTCCTTGAGTGAATGATTTAGGCCAGCGAGGCGGGATTGAGCAGCCAGTAGCGCCCTTGCGCGGCGGCGTACATCAAGGCACTGTCCTGGGTTTTGAACTCGGGCTTGAAGGTGTAGACACGGTCATGTGTCTGGCTGCCTTGCCCTCTACGGATAGAAAGCAGAGCAGTATGCTGATCGTTGCCGTGAGAACGGCTCAGCGGTGTGATCCGAAAATCGCCGACGGCGAACGGATGGGTATTGGCAAATGACATTAAAAACAGTGATGATCGGGCAGATCTGGCCCGGATTCATGCCGTCACGAAATGCAACGGGGCATGGGCAGTGGCAACCGCGTAAGGGTCGCGAGAGTGGAGCTCGCCTGGGAAAAAGTCAGACCACCGAAGAGTCCACAGTGAAGTGGTGTGCAGTGGAGGTGTGCGGTTTTGGGGTACCGCTGCCCTGATCGAACCTCGCTGCAGCTCGGGAAAGCAAAAATTGCTGCAACACGTTTAATGTACGGTGCTTAGGCCTTCTGCACAAGAGATTCCTGAATATTTTCGAAAAGGCATGTAACAACAAGACTGATCGCTTTTGGCGGCGCAAGCACCGTCCCCGAGGGGTTCCGCGTCGCCGTCATTGCAGGCGGCCGCACCGTCAGAGAAAATTCGCTGCGGTTGACAACCTCCGACTCCCGTCTGTTCAGAGATTTCCACCGCGTCATCGATCTTGATGCCCAGGTACCTCACGGTGGACTCCAGTTTCGCCTGTCCGAGCTGAAGTTGCACAGCACAGAGGTTCTTGGTGCGTCGATAGCAGTCCAAGTGATCCATCAAGCGATCACGGATCGATGGATCCGATGCTTCTGTGCTTGCAGCACCCGAGGTCAACAGCCAATTAATCTCCAGGGCTTTGTCCCTGGGTTCTGGGGGAATGGCTGGGTGAAGCCGTCATAGCGTTTACAAATTGTTTCTCAACGCACCAGAAATCCGGATGCAAGTCGATAAAGTTGTCAGACTTGCCAAGAAAATACTTTCCCTGTTGCGAAGGGCCGTGACTTGCATATCCAGAGTCAGGTTCCGATCCGCATTGGTCTTGAGGAGAAAACCATGAAACGCCTGCAACGCATTCTTGCTGTTGTGCTCAGCCTGAGCCTCATCCATGTGTCCATGATCCAGACGGCACATGCCACATTGGTGTCCACGGAACAGGTCGCTCGCCTGGCCGACGGCGAGCAGGCGGGATCGGGTCACGCACGTTTGACCACAGCACTTTCCCGAGCCGATGTGCGTGCGGCAATGGAACGCCAAGGCGTTGACCCGGCATTGGCTCTGGAGCGCGTTGCGGCCTTGACCGACGACGAGGCGGGACGTTTGGCCGAGCAGATCAACAGTGCTCCCGCCGGCGGCATCATTGGTGCACTGCTCTTGGTGTTTTTCGTCCTGTTGGTCACCGACATTCTGGGCCTGACCAAGGTTTACCCGTTCACCCGGCCGGTGCGCTGAACGCCGCATGCAGCTGGCCTACTTGCTCGCTGCAGGCTGGCGCAAAACAGTTTCGAGCATCGCCTGCCTGCTTGCCTTGTTCTTGCTGGCTGGCTGTGCAAGCCCGGGACATCAGGCCCTGTCCTCTGTGGAAGATCTGCCACCCCGGACAGAGCTCGCAGAAACCCCCTTCTTTTCGGATGACAGCCATTTCTGTGGCCCTGCGGCCTTGGCCACTGTCCTGACCGCCGCAGGCTTCACCACTCGGCCAGAAGCCTTGGTGGGCCAGGTGTTTCTGCCAGGCCGCCAGGGTTCGCTGCAAATCGAAATGCTCGCTGGCGCCCGGCGCCAGGGGGCTGTAGCAACGGTGATCCCCGACGCCCTGCACGCGCTTATGCGAGAAATCGCAGCAGGCCATCCGGTGGTGGTCCTGCAAAACCTCGGCTTGTCGTGGGCACCTTCGTGGCACTATGCCGTGGCAGTGGGCTACGACTTGCAGGCCGATACTCTCCTGCTTCGGTCCGGCCCCCTGAAGCGCCAGGCACTCAGTTTGCGCACTTTCATGCACACCTGGGACCGCAGTGGCCGTTGGGCTTTTGTCGTCTCGCCGCCTGACCAGCTGCCCGCGACGGCAACGCAAGCGGAGACGGTCAAGGCGCTCGTTGCCTTTGAGCGGAACGCGTCTGCGGTGGCTGCCGCGCAGGCTTACCGGACGGGTCTAGAACGCTGGCCCCACAACCCCACCCTGGCCATGGGGTTGGGCAACGCCTTGTATGCCAGCGGTGACAAGGAGGGCGCGCAAGCCTTGTTTCGTCAGGTGGTCGAACGCCATCAGCTCGCCGCGGCCTACAACAATCTGGCGCGCCTGTTGCTAGAAAGTGGCAATACCAACGAGGCGCGCCTGTTGGCTCAGCAAGGTCTGGCGGTGGCCGGGCCACTGCGCGAGACCCTGATGGAAACTCTGAAAGCCATAGACGACGCGGCCCAGACGCCCAAGCAGTCGATTCCAGCCGCAGCTGAGCACAGGGGCCAGTGAACTGCAGCCTGCAGGGCGTTGATCAGCGGTCGTCACTCACGCTTTCCCAGCCCCGGCAAGCCTTGAGCGCGCAGCTGCATTGCTCAGGTTTGCTGTGGGCAATGGCCCGCAGTGTTCGGGCATCCAGCATCAATGTCCGTGTGCCTTCATGGCTTTGCCGACTTCCAGCGTGCCTTGCTCGGAGCCAGCCATCGGGACCATTTCCCCGGTGCGCTCGCGCACCTGGGCCAAAGCATCCAGCAAGCGTTCAGGCACATCGGCACCGGTGCCCAGATGAATGCCCTGCGTGAGCGTGATGTGGGCGACCTCGAAGCTACCCGCGCCTGCGCAGATGATGGTGCGGTTGGGCGCATCCTCGCTGGCCATCACCAGCATGGCCGGCGACACGGCCTGTGGCTCCAGGGCATCCAGCACCACCTGCGGCATCAGGCCTTCGGTCATGCGGGTGGCTGCTGTGGGGGCCAGGCAATTGACACGGATGCCGTACTTCTCGCCTTCGATCGACAGTGTCTGCATCAGGCCGGCCAGCGCCATCTTGGCTGCGCCGTAGTTGGCCTGGCCAAAGTTGCCGTAAAGGCCGCTGGACGAGGTGGTCATGACGATGCGGCCATAGTTTTGTGCCTGCATGATCGGCCAGACCGCCTTGGTGCAATGGACAGCGCCCATGACGTGCACATCCATCACCAGCTTGAAGTCGTCCAGCGTCATCTTGGCAAAGCTTTTGTCGCGCAGGATGCCGGCGTTGTTGACCAGAACGTCCACGCGGCCCCAGGTGTCCATGGCTTGCTGAACCATTTTTTGTACCGCCTCGAAGTCGGTCACCGAAGCGCCGTTGGCGATGGCCTCGCCACCTGCGGCGCGTATTTCATCCACCACCTTCTGTGCCGCCGAGGCAGACCCCCCCACGCCATGCACATCACCGCCCAGGTCGTTGACCACGACCTTGGCGCCGCGCGATGCCAGCAGCAAAGCATGCTGCTTGCCCAGACCGCCGCCAGCGCCGGTGACGATGGCCACTCGGCCTTTGAAATCGATACCCATGTTCACTCCTTGATGCAAAACCGGATGCCCCTGCACGCGCTTGTCGAGTAGACGACACATGAAGGTGCTCTTGTCAGTTTGCTACTCTAGCGAAGCGCGATACTGGCCGCTGTTGCACGCATGACAGGGGCGCCCCCAGATCCCCAAGACACACGCCATGGAACTGAATTTCGAAACCGTCACCACCCCACCCGTCGACGCGGCCTCGGTGCTGCTGCTGCGCGACAGCGACGAGGGCCTGCAGGTCCTGCTGATGCGTCGCGCGCAAGCCTCGCAGGTACTGGGCGGGGCCTATGTGTTCCCTGGCGGCAAGGTCGATGTCGAAGACCATTCGGCGCAGGCCCTGCAGCACCTGAGTGAAACGCCTGCGCGCCTGCGCGAGCGCCTGCACGAATCAGCACTCGAACCGGCCCGCGCCGCTGGCCTGTTCATGGCCGCCCTGCGCGAGGCCTTTGAAGAATGCGGCGTGCTGGCCGGGCAGGACACAGAAGGTCCGACCCTGGCCAGGCGACTGCGCCAGCAGGTCGACCAGCTGGGCTGGCACCAGAGCCTGCGTCAGACCGGTCAGGCCCTGCGCACCGATGCCCTGCTGCCCTGGTCACGCTGGATCACGCCCCGCCAGCCGGCCGTGACCAACAAGCGCTTTGACACCCGTTTCTTTGTGGCCCGCGTGTGCGACGACCAGGTCGCCAGCCACGACAATTTCGAGACCACCGACAGCGTGTGGCTCACGCCTTTGCAGGCCCTCACGCGCTATGCAGGCGGTGAAATCGATCTGGTAGCGCCGCAGATCATGAGCCTGTACGAACTCAAGGCCCATCGAACAGTGGACGAAGCTCTGACCGAAGCCCGCGCGCGTGCGCCAGCGCTGATCGAGCCCCACCCCTTTGACCAGGACGGTCAGCGCATCCTGTGCTACCCCGGCGATGCCCAGCACCCGGTACCGACGCGTGCCATGCGCGGCCCGACACGACTGCTGTTTGGCAAAGGCCGCTTCGTGCCGCTGGGTGGCATGTCGGAGCTGCTTGACTAAAATTGAAACCATTCGAATTCACCCGCAGCACGCCATGACCACCGCCTCCCACACCTGCCTGAGCATCGACCGCGCCATGGAATACGTGGGCGACATGCAGGGCGTGATGGCACTGCTGGGCACCTTGCAGCAATCCCTGCAGGACGATCTGCCCCAGCTGCAGGCGCGGCTCGATGCGGGTGATCTGCCCGGCGCCAACCGGTTGCTGCACCAATTGAAGGGATTCGCGCCGGTGTTCTGTGTGGACCATCTGGTGGCCGAGGTGGTTCGAGTGGAAGGTCTGAGCAAAGGCACCGATGTGCAGGCCGTGCGTACCGCTTATGAACACCTGGGGCCGCAGCTGCACCAGCTGCTGACCGAGGTGCAGGGCCAGCTGGCTGCGCCCCGCTGAACCCTCAGACCGGCTGCGCCATCCAGGCCTGGATGCGCAGCGGATCGTGCACCAGACGCAATTCATCAAACGCCGCCTGCGCCTCCGGGTAGGTGCGGCGCAAATAGTTCAGCCATTGCTTGAGGCGCCCCGCCCGGTGCCTTGACGCCACTCGGCTGCACACGTTCTGCCAGAAGCCGGGCATCAGGCTTCGGATGACGGACCAGGGCACCACCCGTACACCCGGGGCCGATTGCGCAATCGCCAGTGCCAGCCCGGGGTCGCTCACCAAGCCGCGGCCGATCATCAGGCGATCGCAGCCTGTCACCTCGCGGCAGCGCTGCGCGTCTTCCACACGCCAGATCTCGCCATTGGCCACCATGGGCAACTTCACCCGCTGCCGGATGTCGGCAATCCGGTCCCAATAGGCGGGCGGCCGGTAGCCATGCACCTTGGTGCGCGCATGCACCACCAGATCGCTGGCACCACCGGCTTCAATGGCCTGCGCGCAGTCTTCGGCCAGCGCATCGTCTTCGTAGCCCAGGCGCATCTTGGCCGACACCGGAATGTGCGCTGGCACCGCACGGCGCACTGCGGCCACGATGCGGCCGATCAGCTCGGGCTCCTGCAGCAGCACCGCACCGCCGCGGTGGCGGTTGACGGTCTTGGCCGGGCAGCCAAAGTTCAGGTCGATGCCCGCCGGCGCCAGCGTGGCCAATGCCTGCGCGTTCTCGGCCAGGCACACCGGATCCGAGCCGAGCAGCTGCACCCGCACCGGCACACCTGCGGCTGTTCGGCTGCCATGGCGCAATTCGGGCACCACGCGGGTGAAGGCGCGCGCAGGCAACACCGTGTCGCTCACGCGGATGAATTCGGACACGCACAGGTCAATGCCGCCCACGCGCGTGAGCGTGTCACGCAGGCCGTGGTCCAGCAGGCCTTCCATGGGGGCGAGCCAGATGGTCATGGGACAGATATGTGTTTCAAGCCAAATTTCGGCCGCAGGGGCGGCCTCCTGCAGCGGGCGTTTTGCAGGCGCGCGCCCCCGCGCGTGAACTCTGGTGGATCAATCCAGCGAACGCTTTACACGGATTTCTTCCACCCGCACGCCGCCCATCGGCACAGTGCGTGCGGTGTTCATCTCGCGCTTGAAACCGGCGGCATCAAAAAAGCTCAGGGCCTTGGCACTGGCCAGCGGCACCCAGATCGTCACATCGGTGCAGTCCTCATCCTGCAGGCCTTCGCGGGCGGCGTCCCACAGGGCCAGGCCGACGCCCTGACCGATGTGGTCCGGGTCCACATAGATCGCCCACAGCTCGCCAGTGGTGTTCTTGGACTTGGGATCGCGCGAGCGGTCAAAACCGACAAAGCCGACGATCTCGCCACCCTGCTCGGCCACCATGACCTGAGGCTCGCCGTATTCGATGGCTTCCTTCCAGAAGGCCACGCGCTTGGCGGGCGGCGTGGATTGCCAGTGGGCATCGGGCACCACACCTTCGTACAAGGCACGGCTGGCGATCAGGTGCAGGTTGGCCACAGCAGGCGCATCGGCCAGGGTGGCGTAACGGACGTCGACGGAACTCATGGGTGCGTATCTCTTTTTTTGCGAAACCCGGTATTGTCGCCGCAAGTGCACCGGCAGGGCATGCCACATGGGGTATCTTCAGGGCATGACACGCATTCTGCAAAAAGCCCGCGCCCTGACGCTGGCCGCCCTGCTCGCCAGCCTGGTGTGGCCGGCGCTGGCGCAAAGCCCCCGCAAGATCGAGGACAGCATGGCCGAGCGCACCCGCGCCTGCACCGCCTGCCACGGCGACAACGGCCGCGCCGGCCCCGATGGCTACTACCCCCGGCTGGCCGGCAAGCCCGCCGGCTACCTGCACCACCAGCTGCGCAACTTTGCCGAAGGCCGCCGCCATTACGGCCTGATGACGCGCCTGGTGGACCCGATGACCGACGCCTACATGGCCGAGATCGCCGCCCACTTCGCCAGCCTGCACCTGCCCTACCCTGCGCCCACCGCTTCCAAGCTGCCGCCAGAGCGGCTGGCGCGCGGCCAGATGCTGGTGCAGCAGGGTGACGCCAGCCGCGGCCTGCCGGCCTGCGTGCAATGCCACGGTGAACGCCTGACCGGCGTGCAGCCCAACGTGCCCGGCCTGCTGGGCCTGCCGCTGGACTACCTCAACGCCCAGCTGGGCGCCTGGCAGACCGGCCAGCGCAAGGCCCACGCGCCCGACTGCATGGCCGAAGTCGTCAAACGCATCCCGCACGAAGACATCATCGCGGTCTCCAGCTGGCTGGCCAGCCAGAGCCTGCCTGCCGACACCCGCCCGGCGACCGCCGTGGCACGCCCACTGGCCGATCCGGCCTGGCGCTGCGGCAGCGCCCCCGAACTGTCCGGAGGCCGGCCATGAAACACAAAATCCTGCGCCTGTCTGCCGGCCTTCTGCTGGGCGGCCTGACCCTGCTCGCCACGGCCGTGGTCTGGCACAACTGGGGCGACCTGCTGACCGACCCGCAAGTGGCCCGAGCACCGGCCACCACAGCTGAAACCCTGCAACGCGGCAGCTATCTGGTGCGCGCCGGCAACTGCGTGGCCTGCCACACCACCCGTGGCGGTGCTCCGCTGGCCGGAGGACGCGCCATCGACACCCCTTTCGGAGCCGTCTACAGCAGCAACCTCACGCCCGACAACGACACCGGCCTGGGCCGCTGGAACGCCCAGGACTTCTGGAACGCCCTGCACCACGGTCGCTCGCGCGGCGGCCGCCTGCTGGCCCCGGCCTTTCCGTACGAGCACACCAGCCTGCTCTCGCGCGAGGACACCGATGCCATGTTCGCCTGGCTGCGCAGCCAGCCAGCCATCAGCCAGCCGCAGCCGGCGCACACGCTGCGCTGGCCGCTGGGCACCCAGCCGGCACTGGCCCTGTGGCGCACCCTGTTTTTCACGCCGCAGACCTTCACGCCCGACCCGAAGCACAGCGCGCAATGGAACCGGGGCGCCTGGCTGGTGCAGGGCCTGGGCCACTGCGCCGCCTGCCACAGCCCGCGCAACGCGCTGGGCGCCAGTGGCGGCGTGGCCGACCTCTCCGGCGGCCTGATGCCGGTGGTCAACTGGTACGCCCCCAGCCTGCTCAGCGAGCGCGAAACCGGTCTGGCGTCCACCCCGCTGGCCGAGATCGTGCGGTTGCTGCAGACCGGGCGCAACAGCGATGCCACCGTCAGCGGTCCCATGGGCGAGGTGGTGCAGCACAGCCTGCAGCACCTGAACCCCGAAGACCTGCAGGCCATGGCGGTGTACCTGCAGGCTCGCGCCCGACAAGCCCCAAGCGAAGCCGCACGCCAGGCCCCGCCGCCGGTGCGCGCCAGCGTGGCCGAACACGGCGCCAAGGTGTACGAACGCCACTGCGCCACCTGCCACGGCGAACAAGGCCAGGGCGTGCCCGGCATCTACCCGGCACTTGCCAGCAACCGCGCCGTGCGGCTGACCGACCCGACCAATCTGGTGCAAAGCGTGCTGTATGGCGGCTACGCGCCCGTCACCGCGGGCCACCCGCGACCGTTTGGCATGCCGCCTTTCGTGCTCGAACTCGAAGACCGCGACATCGCCGCCGTGCTGACGCACCTGCGCATGGCACTTCAGCCGGACGGGCACAAAGCCGGCGAAGTCACACCGCTGCAGGTTAACCGCATCCGGGCCGAAACCACGCAGTGATGGACGTGCAGCTGATCCACGAGGACGAAGACCTGCTGGTGTTCGACAAACCCTCGGGCCTGCTGAGCGTGCCCGGTCTGGGGCCCGACAAGCAGGACTGCCTGAGCGCCCGGGTGCAGGCCCGCTGGCCCGAAGCCCTGATCGTGCACCGGCTGGACATGGCCACCTCGGGGCTGATCCTGATGGCACGTGGCCCCGAGATGCAAAAGACCCTGAGCATGGCGTTCGAGAAGCGCCGCATGCACAAGCGCTACCAGGCAGTGGTGCTGGGCGAGCCGCTGCCCGTGCCCGATGCGCACGGCTGGAGCCGCATCCAGCTGCCCATGCGCATTGACTACCAGAACCGCCCGCGCAGCATCATCGACTTTGCCCGCGGCAAACCCAGCCTGACCCGCTGGCAGCGCCTGGGCGCCGGCCCCTGGCCCGATACCACCCGGCTGCTGCTCGAACCCATGACTGGCCGCACCCACCAGCTGCGGGTGCACCTGCTGGCCATCGGCCACCCCATCGTGGGTGACCCGCTGTACGCCCCGGTGGAAGTGCCGCCCCGTGCCCCGCGTCTGCTGCTGCACGCCACCGAGCTGGCGTTTGAGCACCCGGTGACCGGCCAGGCCTGCCGCTTTGTCGCACCGGTGCCTTTCTGAGTGCGCATCCTTCTCTTTTTCGCGCGCAGGGGCGCGCTCCCACAAAGGCCTGCCCACCCTTGTAGGAGGCCGCCCTTGCGGCCGAAGGGGTCACCAGACCGTTAATATGCAGACATGAGCAAGCACCTCTACATCCTCACTGGCGCCTCGCGCGGCATGGGCCTGGCCATGGCCGGGCAACTGCTGCGGCCTGGGCATCTGCTGTTGTGCATCTCGCGCCATGCCCACGAGACGCTGGCCGCACAGGCCCAGGCACGCGGCGCCAGCCTGCTGCAGTGGCAGGCCGATCTGGCCGACGGTGTGGCAGTGGCCCACCGTCTGCAGGACTGGCTGGATGTACAAAGCCCCGCCGAACTGGCCAGCGCCACCCTGATCAACAACGCAGGCGTGATCCCGCGCATCGGCCCGCTCAGCCAGGCCGACGCCAGCGACCTGGCCCATGCGCTGCGCGTCGGGCTCGAAGCCCCGATGCAGCTGACCGCCGCCTTTCTGGGCAGCACCGAAAGCTGGGGCGTGCCACGCAAAGTGCTCAATATCTCGTCCGGCCTGGGCCGGCGCGCCATGGCCTCGCAGGCCGGCTACTGCGCCGCCAAGGCCGGCATGGACCACTTCACCCGCTGCCTGGCGCTGGACGAAGCCCTCAAGCCGAACGGCGCCCGGGTCTGCTCGCTGGCGCCTGGCGTGATCGACACCGACATGCAGGTGCAGCTGCGCGGGGCCAAAGGCGAAGACTTTCCGGACCAGGCCAATTTCAGGCAGCTCAAGGAGACTGGCATGCTCAGCTCGCCTGAGGATGCTGCCGCCAAAGTGCTGGCCTACCTCGGACGCCCCGATTTCGGCGCCCACCCGGTGGCCGATGTGCGCGATCCGGCCTGAAACTGCCCCGCTTGCGCCGGATCAGGCTGTCAGCCGGCTGTAGCTTTGCCGCCGGACACTGGACAAGTTTCTTTTTTTCATACCAACCCTGAGGAGACCCTCCCATGAGCCGTGAAGTTGTTGTTGTCAGCGGTGTGCGCACCGCCATTGGTACCTTTGGCGGCAGCCTCAAGGACATTCCGCCCACCGAGCTGGCCGCCCTGGTCGTGCGCGAAGCCCTGGCACGCGCCAACACCGAAGGCAAGGATGTCGGCCATGTGGTGTTCGGTCATGTGGTCAACACCGAGCCCAAGGACATGTACCTCTCGCGCGTGGCCGCCATCCACGGTGGCTGCGCCGAAGCCACCCCGGCCTTCAACGTCAACCGCCTGTGCGGCTCGGGCCTGCAGGCCATCGTGAGCGCCAGCCAGGCCATTGCCCTGGGCGACTGCGACATCGCCATTGGCGGCGGCGCCGAAAACATGAGCCGTGCGCCCTACGCCAGCCTGGCTTCGCGCTGGGGCATCCGCATGGGTGACGCCAAGATGATCGACATGATGGTCGGTGCCCTGCACGACCCCTTCCACAACATCCACATGGGCGTGACCGCCGAGAACGTGGCCACCCAATACGGCATCACCCGCGAGATGCAGGACGCACTGGCCGTCGAAAGCCACAACCGCGCCGAGAAAGCCACTGCCGAGGGCCGCTTCAAGGACCAGATCGTGCCCGTCATGCTCAAAAGCAAGAAGGGCGACGTGGCGTATGCGACCGACGAGCACTTCCGCCCCGGCTGCAAGCTCGAAGACATGGCCAAGCTCAAACCCGTGTTCCTCAAGGAAAACGGCACCGTGACCGCGGGCAACGCCTCGGGCATCAACGATGCGGCCGCCGCCGTGGTGCTGATGGAAGCCGGCGCCGCCAAGGCCCGCGGCGCCAAACCCCTGGCCCGCCTGGTGGGTTACGCCCACACCGGCCTGGACCCGAAGATCATGGGCGTGGGCCCGATCAGCGCCACCCAGGCGGTGCTCAAGCGCACCGGCCTGAAGGTGTCGGACCTGGACGTGATCGAGGCCAACGAAGCCTTCGCTGCCCAGGCCTGCGCCGTGACCAAGGAACTCGGCCTGGACCCGGCCAAGGTCAACCCCAACGGCTCGGGGATTTCGCTGGGCCACCCGATCGGTGCCACCGGCGCACTGATCACCGTCAAAGCCCTGCACGAGCTGCAGCGCGTGAACGGTCGCTATGCGCTGGTGACCATGTGCATCGGCGGCGGCCAGGGCATTGCCGCCATCTTCGAGCGCATGTAAAGCCTGTCTGCAGGAGGCCGCCCCTGCGGCCGAATGCCTTCGCGAGCAGGGGCTCGCTCCTACAGAAGCCAAGGCCGGGTTTTCCCGGCCTTGGTGTTTTCAGCGGCGCAACTGCGAGGCCTCGCGCGCCAGCGCCTCGATGCGGTGCCAGTGCCCTTGGACCAGCGCATCGCCAGGCACCAGCCAGGAACCACCCACGCAGGTCACATTGGGCAGGGCCAAAAACTCGGCCGCATTGCCCGTGGTGACGCCGCCCGTGGGGCAGAACGTCACGTCAAAGAACGGCCCGGCCCAGGCCTTGAGCATGGCCGGACCGCCCGCCTGCATGGCCGGAAAAAACTTGAGTTCGGTGTAGCCGTCTTCCTGCGCCATCATGATTTCGCTGCCCGTGGCCACGCCGGGCAACAGCGACAGACCATGGTCACGGCAGGCCTGGCCCACCGCTTTGGTGTAGCCGGGGCTCACAGCAAACTGCGCGCCCGCCTTGGCGGCAGCGGCGGCATCGGCTGGGCTGCGCACGGTACCTGCACCCACCACGGCATCGGGCACCTCATGGGCAATCGCTTCCATGCAGGCCAACGCCTGCGGCGTGCGCAGCGTCACTTCCAGCATGCGGATGCCGCCGGCCACCAAGGCGCGGGCCATGGGCACGGCGTGCGCGACGTCATGGAGCACGATGACCGGGATCACGGGGGCGTCCTGCATCACTTGCAGAGCGGTCCACTTCGAGGCATTCGTCACAGCCATGTGCAGGCTCCTTCTTCGGCTTGGCGCGCGTTGCGGCGCATGTTGGCAAACAGTTCACGGCCCATGCCCGCGCCGTTGGCGGCGCGCAGGGCTGCGGGCATCTGTGCAATGGGGCGGGCGTTCCATTCGGCCTCGCTCACCAGCACCTGCAGGGTGCCGGCCATGCCGTCCAGGCGAATCGGGTCGCCATCGCGCACCTTGGCCAGCGGGCCACCGTCGGCGGCTTCGGGCGACACATGGATCGCGGCGGGCACTTTGCCCGAGGCGCCGCTCATGCGGCCATCGGTCACCAGCGCCACCTTGAAACCCTTGCCCTGCAGCACCGCCAGCGGCGGCGTGAGCTTGTGCAGTTCGGGCATGCCGTTGGCTTGCGGGCCTTGCCAGCGCACCACGCAGACCACCCCACCCGAAGGGTGGTTCGTGCAATGCTGCTCCAGCTCACCGGCCTTGAACGCCTCCTGCAAGGCTTCCTGCGAGTCGAACACACGGGCCGGAGCTTCGATGACGTGCAATGCTTCAGGCACCGCCGAAATCTTGATCACGCTGCGGCCCAGGTTGCCTTGCAGCAATTTCAGACCGCCGGTTGGGCTGAACGGCGCAGCGGCCGGGCGCACCACCGACTCGTCTTTGCTTGCGCCCGGGTCTCGCCAGACCAGCTGACCGCCCTGCAGCGCGGGGATGCGGGTGAACTCCCGAATACCGCCAGCGCGCACCGTCAGCACATCTTCGTGCATCAGACCGGCATCGAGCAGCTCGCGGATCACGAAGCCCGGGCCGCCTGCGGCCTGGAACTGGTTCACGTCGGCACTGCCGTTGGGATAGACGCGGGTGAGCAGCGGCACCACCTCGGACAGCGCCGAAAAGTCGTCCCAGTCGATCACGATGCCGGCCGCGCGGGCCACCGCCACCCAGTGGATCAGGTGGTTGGTGGACCCGCCCGTGGCCAGCAGCGCCACCATGGCGTTGACGATGCAGCGCTCGTCCACCAGCTGGCCGATCGGTGCGGGCTTGGCGAGCACCGTGCGCACCGCTTCGCGCGTGAGTTCGGCACGCGCGCCCTCGCCGGGGTTGATGAAGGCCGTCCCCGGCACATGCAGGCCCATGGCTTCGAGCAGCATCTGGTTGCTGTTGGCGGTGCCGTAGAAGGTGCAGGTGCCTTCGCCGTGGTAAGCGCTTGACTCTGCGGCCAGCAATGCTTCGCGGCCCAGCAGGCCCTGGGCGGCCTGTTCACGCACCTTGGATTTTTCGTTATTGGACAGGCCACTGGTCATGGGGCCGGCCGGCACGAACACCGTGGGCAGGTGCCCAAAATGCAGGGCCCCGATCAGCAGGCCCGGCACGATCTTGTCGCACACGCCCAGCATCAGG
>JACCDV010416878.1_pt1 | contig 27023 bp, 25 predicted proteins | sample 7446131 | NCBI WGS metagenome assembly JACCDV01 (sample SAMN15323448, study PRJNA562643) | freshwater metagenome | isolation source: river surface water | place: USA:Blue River Watershed | collected 2017-08-17 | reverse complement strand
TCCTTTCAGTCGGCCAGCATACACCTTACCTGATTCCGAACGAATTTCATACCAGGAACCCGTTGAACGCATAATGAGTCCTTTACTTAATTCCATGATGATGTTCTTTTAGGTAACTCATAATTCGCTCCGTTGCTCCAGCTTGTAGCGCAACAAAGGTACGTGCTTGAACCTGTTTATTGACAAACTCCACATCAGAATCATAAATTTCTCGCATCTTTTTTGCCAAAGAATCCGTATCCGAAATTGGATAGGCCAGACCAAACTCCACTAAATCCTGGGCTTCTTTAAACTTGCTATAGTTTTTGTTTCCAAAAAAAACTGTTGGCCCATACACACTCGCCTCCAAGGTATTGTGTAAACCTGCCCCAAAAGCACCCCCGATGTAGGCAAAAGTAGCCCCTCGATAAATCTGAGAAAGGTATCCGATTTGATCCACTATCAACACTTGAGCATCCTCAACGGTTTCTTTGGTCGAGAATTGAACGGGTAGTACAATCTGTGAAGCCCACCGACTCAACTCATCGGGATGTATTTCATGCGGTACAATCACCCATTTAAACGGAAAAGTCTTCGAATTGATCAAGGGAATCAATACATCCATATCGGCCTGCCAAGCAGAGCCAATCACCATAAATTCTTGTTGATTGATAAATTGATCCAAAACATCCCAAGGTTTCGGTTGGCGCAAATGCTGAACCACCCGATCAAAACGCGTATCCCCACCGATTTGAACATGCTTTATTTCGATGGACTCCAATAAATTTTTGGATGCCTCTTCTTGAACAAAAATTTGGGTAAAGCATGTGAGAATATCCCGAAAAAATCCACCATACCAAGCGAAAAAAGCCTGATTTGGGCGAAAAATGGCGGAAATCAATACAGTAGGAATGTTACGATCTCGTAGCCCTTTCAAGTAAAAATACCAAAACTCATACTTGACAAAAATAGCCACTTGAGGTCTTACGAAATCTAAAAACCGAGCACTGGATTTAAAACCATCCAAGGGCAAATAACTCACAAAATCAACATCTTTTGCATGCTTACGAATTTCATAGCCGGAAGGAGAAAAGAAAGTCACGAGGATAAAATGATTGGGATATTGAGCACGAAAGGCTTCCATAACTGGCTTGCCTTGCTCGTATTCACCTAAGGAAGCCGTATGAAACCAAGCCACCGGCCGATCATTCGTAGCCAATGCCCTTTCCAATCCATCCCAAACATGAATTTGCCCTTCGTTCCACAAATTCGCCTTCGACTGAAAAAGCGAAACCACGCGCACGAGTTGGCGATATAAAAACAAGGCAAAAGAATACAACCAAACTCTCAAGTTTTTACTAAATTTGATGTTGAATCAATAAAATTACTAAATAAGCATCATACTGCCTCAACAAATGCAATGGATTCCCCTAACTAGCGAAACACAACTCGATGAAATCGTAGGCCAGTCTGCCTCGAAACCCGTTGTTATTTTCAAACACAGTACCCGTTGTTCTATCTCATCGACGGCCTTAAGCCGGCTAGAGCGTGCCTGGAATGCCGAGGAAACACCTGCATATTATTTAGACTTGATTACTTATCGCCCCATCTCGGCAGCGATCGCTGAAAAATTTGATGTAGAACATCAGTCGCCACAAGTATTGGTCATTAATCAGGGTGCTTGTACCTATTCTGCAACACATTGGGACATTGCTTTTGATGAAATTAACCCTCATTTATAATTCATCCACATGCGGTATTGCATCTTTCTTTCCTGCCTATTGATTTCCCTGAGCAGCTATGCACAGCGGAAAGCGACTTCGGCGGAGAGCACCTTGCAAATACCGAGTAATAAAACTCAAAAATCAAGTAATACGAAAATACCTTCGGAAGCTTTGAAAAGTACTTGGGCAATCGGAATAAGCACGAGTACCAATTCAGGAATCATTGGAGGATTCAGCTTCCGGAAATTATGGTTAAATGAACAAAAAAGTCAATCATTTATCCAATTAGACGCCGATTTAATCAAAGATTACCGGGAATTCACTTCCCCTTATTCGTTCAATGGACGTACCTATTTGGAGGGAAAGCTGAATCAATTAGTTGTCCTCCGACCGATGTACGGACGTACAATGACACTTTTCCGAAAAACCGCCGAGGGAGGTCCCGCTTTACGAGGTATTGTCGCGACAGGACCCAGTATTGGTATTCAAAAGCCTTATTACGTTGATATTTCCTATACGAATACAGCGACCAATCAAACGTTAACAACGGCGGTACCTTATGCCAAAACGCTAGACAATAGTTACCCGAAAGCTTACATTATTGGAAGTGCCGGTATTTTAAACGGCTTTCCAGAATCTAAAATTGTTCCGGGTTGGCACCTTAAATCGGCTTTAAACCTTGAATTAGAATCATTTAGACAAAATCACATGAGTATTGAACTTGGATTTTGCCTAGATTATTTTACCCAACCCATTGAAATGTTAAACCAAACGCCCGGTCGGAGTGTTTACACCACCGGATACCTGACTGTCTTCTTCGGAAAAAGTCATTAAAAGCGCCTAAAAAATGATTGAATTACCACAAGTAAATCCCGCCCCTACAAATCGTAAACCTGATTGGCTACGTGTCAAATTACCGATCGGTGAAAATTACAGTAAGGTTCGGAAACTCGTTGACGAATACAAATTACATACCATCTGCCAATCCGGTAATTGCCCTAATATGGGGGAATGCTGGGGCGAGGGAACAGCGACTTTCATGATTTTAGGTAATGTATGTACCCGTTCATGTACATTTTGTGCCGTAGCAACCGGTCGGCCACAAGAATATGACGAGGATGAACCTCGTCGGGTGGCTGAAGCTATTCAACTGATGCAAGTAAAACATGCGGTTATTACCTCGGTAAACCGTGATGAACTGAAGGATAAAGGGGCTGAAATTTGGTACCAAACGGTCCGTGCAGTGAAGGAAACCACGCCTGCCACGACAATAGAAACCTTAATCCCTGATGTAAAAGCGAATTGGGATGCCTTGATTCGCATGATCGAAGGAGGCCAGGAGGTCGTTTCACATAATATGGAAACGGTAGCCCGATTATACCGCTATGTGCGTCCACAGGCGAAATACGAGCGTAGCTTGGAACAAATCAAACGTACCAAGGAATTTGGCAAACGGAACAAATCAGGCATTATGTTAGGCTTAGGCGAAACACAGGATGAGGTTTTCCAAGCCATGGATGATTTAGTGGCGAATGGATTGGACGTATTGACATTAGGACAATACTTACAGCCGACCAAAATGCACCATGAGGTAATCGAATGGATACATCCAGATAAATTTGCCATGTACAAAGAAGAGGGATTAAAAAGAGGCTTAGCCTACGTAGAATCAGGCGCATTGGTTCGTTCGAGCTACCATGCAGAAAGACACATCTAGATGATTGAAAACGCGAACTCAAGTCCCAAGCAATATACCTACATCATCGCAGGTGGTGGTATGGCGGGGCTTTCGCTCGCATCCTATTTAGTTGAGAGTAATCTCCCTTTCGAGTCTGTATTGGTAATCGATCAAGGTGTCGATCACCCCAAATCTTGGTCCTATTGGTCAGACCAAAACCACAACTTTGATTCTTTCGCTGAACACCAATGGAAGGACTTGCAGGTTCATACCTTTCAGAATAAATGTATGGATTTAAGCATTTCACCCTTTGTGTATCGGAAAATTGATAGTCAACATTGGTCAAAAACGGTTCGTGAACAAATCCAAAAACACCCAAAATTCGAATTCTTACAGGCTAAAATCGAATCATTTCAATTTGAAGGAAAATATACCCAGGTAAAAACCGACTTGGGGATTTTTGAGGCAACGCAAAAAATCTTTGACAGTATTAGTCCCTACCCTTGCGACTTGTCAAATCCCAAGGATTTGAAACAACATTTTGTTGGCCTGAGTATCGAAACAAACTTCCCATTATTTGACCCTACCAAAGCCATACTATTCGATTTCCGAATAGCCTTTACTAAGGCCTGTGAGTTCATGTATGTACTTCCCACAAGTAGTAAGGTGGCACTTTTTGAACATACATTTTTCTCAGGGGAACTCCTAAAGGAGGAAGAATACCTAGAGAAAATCAAGGCCTATTTATTGGCTTATTACGGATTAGGGGAAGATGATTACCGAGTTGTTGCCACTGAGAAAGGAATCATCCCGATGAACTACTTGGATATTTCTCAAAATCTTCATCAGAAACATATCAAAATCGGCACAGCGGGCGGATTTGTAAAAGCGAGTACGGGCTATTCGTTTTTCAGAACACAGCATTTATTAAAAGAATTAGTTCAAAACCTTGAAAAAGGCCGATACGATGCATGGCTTGTCCCTCCAAACAAATTCAAAATTCTATTGGATCGGATATTAATTCAAGTACTCGTCGACCAAGAAATCGAAGGTAGCCGAGTTTTTGAGTTATTGTTCCAGAAAAATAGCGCCCAAAAAATGCTTCGCTTTTTAGATGAGAAAACGAGTGTTTGGGAAGATTTTACTTTAATGCGTACTGTACCCACCTGGACATTTATGAAAGCCTTTTTCAAAATTGCATTTAAAAGAAAAAGCTTTTCGAAATAATGGTTTGTGCCCCGAGATAATAATCTTAAATTTGCACGATTTTTAACATAAAAATAAATAAAGAATGGCTTATCTATTTACGTCTGAATCAGTATCTGAAGGACATCCCGATAAAGTAGCTGACCAAATTTCGGATGCGTTAATTGACCATTTTATGGCTTTTGACCCAACTTCCAAAGTGGCTTGTGAGACTTTAGTAACCACCGGACAGGTCGTTTTAGCAGGTGAAGTGAATACCAAAACGTATTTAGATGTTCAGGCAATTACACGCGAAGTGATTCGTAAAATTGGCTATACAAAAGCAGAATATATGTTTGAAGCGAACTCATGTGGTATTTTATCTGCCATTCATGAGCAATCAGCAGATATTAATCAAGGCGTTGACCGGGCAAAACCTGAGGAACAAGGAGCAGGTGACCAAGGAATGATGTTTGGTTTCGCGACAAAAGAAACAGAAAACTACATGCCTTTGGCATTGGATTTAGCACACAAGATCTTACAAGAGCTCTCCTATATCCGCAACAACGAGCCTAATTTGATTGGCTATTTACGTCCAGATGCAAAATCTCAAGTAACGATTGAATACAGCGACGATCACACGCCTCAGCGCATCGATACGATTGTGGTATCTACGCAACATGATGATTTTGCGACAGAAGCAGATATGTTGGCGAAAATCAAGAAAGACATTGTCGAAATCGTTATTCCACGTGTGAAAGCTAAATTGAAGCCTGAATTACAGGCATTGTTCAATGATGCGATTACCTTCCACATCAACCCAACGGGTAAATTTGTGATTGGAGGTCCACATGGAGATACGGGTTTGACAGGCCGTAAAATCATCGTAGATACCTATGGTGGTAAAGGAGCTCACGGTGGTGGAGCATTTTCTGGAAAGGATCCATCCAAGGTAGACCGTTCGGCAGCTTATGCGACGCGCCACATTGCGAAAAACTTAGTAGCAGCAGGTCTTTGTGACCAAGTATTGGTGCAGGTTTCTTACGCGATCGGGGTAGCAAAACCATGTGGTTTATTTATTGATACGTACGGAACGTCAAAAGTGAACTTGAGTGACGGAGAAATCGCACGCAAGGTGGAGGCAATTTTCGACATGCGTCCTTACTTTATCGAACAACGTTTAAAATTACGTAACCCGATTTATTCAGAGACCGCTGCTTATGGCCACATGGGTCGTAAGAACGAGGTAGTTACCAAGACATTCCAGGGTCCTGGAGGACAATCAGTTACGAAAGAAGTAGAATTGTTTACTTGGGAAAAATTAGATTACGTAGATGCGGTAAAATCGGCATTTGGTATTTAATCCAATCGAATTGATATGTAGAAGGTGCTCCCACAAGAGCACCTTTTTTTATGAATTAATCTACTTAACTTGAACAAATATCACCTGAATGGGGTTACTAAATCTATGAGCAACACAAGTAGGAAAGGTTTTTATTTCAAGGAATTCGAGGAAAAAAGCGTCTCCCCTTTCGATAAGCTTTTTGGCATATTTAAAGAACTCATCACGCATACCGCTGGGGATTTTGATGAGGCCATCGATTGGTTGCGGGAATTGGATAAGGAATACGAATTGACCGATGAAAATTATACCATCGACGATTTCATCGAAGATTTAAAAGCCAAAGGGTATATCCGCGAGGAAATCGATGAGAATGGTACATCGGGCATGGGCATCACCGCTAAGACAGAGCGTGCGATCCGACAAACCGCCTTGGAAAATATCTTCGGCAATTTAAATAAAAGTGGTGCTGGAAACCACAAAACCAAGGCATCTGGCCAAGGTGATGAATTGACCGGAGAATTTCGTTCCTATCACTTCGGGGATAGCTTGGAAAAAATATCCCTGACGGAAAGTTTAAAAAATGCTCAAATCAATCATGGAATAGGTGAATTCGAACTCACAGAAGATGATTTGGTCGTGGAAGACACGCAATACAAATCCCAAATGAGCACGGTCTTAATGATCGACATCAGCCACTCGATGATTCTGTATGGCGAAGATCGAATTACCCCCGCAAAAAAAGTGGCTATGGCTTTGGCCGAATTAATCACCACGCGTTACCCCAAAGATACCATCGATATCTTGGTCTTTGGAAATGATGCCTGGAGCATTTCGATCAAAGATATCCCCTATCTGAAAGTTGGACCCTACCATACCAATACCGTAGCTGGACTACAATTAGCGATGGATATCTTACGAAGAAAGCGGAATACGAATAAGCAGATTTTCATGATTACCGACGGGAAACCAAGTTGTGTCCGTGAAAAGGATGGTACTTATTACATGAATAGCAATGGACTAGATCCCTATGTAACCGAAAAATGTTACACACAGGCCGCTCAAGCCCGAAAATTACATATCCCGATCACAACCTTCATGATCGCTCGCGATCCTTATTTGCAGCAATTTGTGGATAAATTCACGGAGGCCAACCAAGGGAAGGCCTTTTACACGGGATTGCGCGGTTTAGGGGAAATGATATTCCAAGATTACGAAACGAACAGAAAGAAAAGACTCAAATAAAATGATCAATAATTTAGGTGAATTAAAAGCCTCAGGCTACCAAAGTAAATCCATCAAAGATGAATTACGCGATAATTTAATCCAGCACATGCAAGCGGGCACAAGCGTTTTCGAAGGTGTGCATGGATTTGAAAATTCGGTTATTCCGGAGTTAGAGCGTGCGATATTATCCCGCCACAACATCAATTTATTAGGACTTCGTGGACAGGCCAAAACACGGCTAGCACGTCTCATGGTGAATTTATTGGATGAATATATCCCCTACGTGGCGGGTTCAGAAATCAATGATGATCCCTTGAATCCCATATCTCGATATGCCATTGATTTAATCGCAGAAAAGGGAGATCAAACGCCAATCGCCTGGCTGCATCGCTCGGACCGTTTTGCGGAAAAATTAGCGACACCCGATGTAACAGTAGCCGATTTAATTGGGGATGTGGATCCGATTAAAGCAGCTAATTTGAAGTTATCCTACGCAGACGACCGCGTCATTCACTTCGGAATGATTCCGCGAGCGAATCGATGCATTTTCGTGATCAACGAAATACCGGATTTGCAAGCCCGGATTCAAGTAGCCCTATTTAATATTTTACAAGAGGGTGACATCCAGATTCGCGGTTTCAAACTACGCTTACCGCTCGATGTTCAATTTATTTTCACGGCCAACCCCGAAGATTATACGAACCGTGGAAGCATTGTAACGCCACTTAAGGATCGTATCGGGTCACAGATCCTGACGCATTATCCGGAGAGCATTGCCATTGCACGCAAGATATCATCTCAAGAGGCCCGAATTAATCAGTCGCAAGCGGAACGTGTTTACATTCCCAATCTTGCTTATGACTTATTGGAACAAATCATTTTCGAGGCTAGATCGAGTGAATACATCGATATCAAGAGTGGCGTCAGTGCCCGAATGAGTATATCGATGCTAGAGAGTTTGGTGAGCACCGCCGAGCGACGTGCATTATTGAATAAAGAAACCCACACAACGGTTCGTTTAGCTGACTTTATGGGAATTATACCAGCGATTACCGGCAAGGTGGAGTTGGTCTATGAAGGAGAACAAGAAGGAGCCGCATTCGTCGCGGAACAATTAATCGGCTCAGCCATAAAAACCTTCTTACCAGGTATGTTCCCGAAAATCGAGAAATTGAGTAAGAAAATTGAGGAAAGTCCTTACAGCGATTTATTGGAAGCTATTTTCTCGGATGGTGGATTGGTCTTGTATGACGAAAGTCCATCAAAGGAATATCAGTTGGCCTTGGATGCCATCCCCAGTCTAGAGGCTTTGCTGAAAAAATACCAACCCGACACAGCTAAAGAAGACAAATATTTCGTAAAGGAATTTGTGCTTTGGGCCCTGGCGGAGCATCATAAATTGGGCAAAGAACGCCTCCAAGATGGTTTCCAATTCAAAGATTTACTGGGGATTCTGTAATAAAAAAAGCGCCCGAATGGGGCGCTTTTCTTTTTTATTCGAGGGAAAGACTGAGCTTATCCGATTTAACTTGATGGGTTTTTGATTTAAAGCGTTTAATCTGTTCAGCTAAAGCATTCAGGGCGAGATCTAAGGCTTCTTCGAAGGAACGAGCTGTCTCCTTGACAAACAGAACAGCCCCGGGAACTGCAATTTTAATCTCCAACAACTTCTCCCGCATTTTGCCTTCGCCTTTGGCCAATTTAAGGAATACCTCTCCGCTGGTTATTCGATCATAAAAAGTATCTAATTTATTCAACTTAGCTTGAATGCTATCCAACAATTTACGATCAGCACTGAAGTGAATGGCGTGTACTTGCACTTTCATAATCATTAAAATTAAAGGGTGAATAAGATGCTTTGGGAATCTTAGCAAAGCCACCGAAAAACAGAACGTTTTAGATTCATCGAAAAGGTATATTTTTTTCGAACCCTTGTCAAGCAATTAACAAATTTTTATTTCCACACGACTCGGATCAACTGAAAGCTTATCCCTAAATCGGCGAAGGCATCATGCCAAAAATGCTGAATAGCGGATAAATGGTCATTGGGGGACTTTACTTCGACAAATGCATACGAATCATCTTTCGTGATAAATAAGTCCGGGAAACCTTTGGCATGGGTCGATAAACGGGACCACATCAGCCGTAAAACCTGTTGGACCGCAGAGGTTTCGACCCTTTCCAAGACCCGCTCAATCAATTCCCAATTCAAATGCATCCAATCCACCAGCGGGTTGATTTGCCCCTGATGTTGTTCTGCCGTTGAACGCATTTTTTCCAAAGCCAAAGGGAGATCCAAAAGCGTATCTATTAATTGGGTAAAACGCTCGGAATTGACTTGGGTAAAATCAATGGTCGGCGCATACTGAAAGGGATGATGAAAACCAGCGCTACGATCCTCGTAAATTAACTCCCAAGTCAAAAGACCTAACATATTCTTCCAAACCCCATTTTCAGCAAATGCAGCATAATAGCCTTGGCTTTGGTAGTAATCAATAACACCCTGTTCTACGCGTCCTTGATAAGATCCATCAATCTCAATTTTATCCGCCTTTTTTAAACGAGCGGTCACTTGTTTGATTTGAAGCTTAGAGGCTAGTCGGGCCAAAAAATCCTGAAAAAAATGTAATTCCGTCGGATTCTCCACATATTCCTTTCCAAATTCCGCCCAATATACCGCTTCCTCTAATCGCTTTAATTTGGCTAAAATACGAACACGACGCTCTAAGGATGGCGCGGAGGCAGAAAGCTCGTATACCTCCAAGGCATGTTCCAGAAAAGTTTGACGTTCGAGGTGTCGGCCAACTTGAAAAAGTACCCGCTCATAGGCAGGAATTGCCAATTCCGACAAGTTTTCAGCGAGCGGAACGAGCGACTCAACCAATGATTTTTGCAAATGCACGGGATCGAGTAAATCCTTTTGCTCAAAAAACCATTCCCGCCAAAGGCTGATTTGCCATTTATCCTCGATCTCCTTTCGCGTCGTAAAATAGGGGCTAAAATCATCTTCACTAATTTCTACATATTGACGGTGTCCGAGGTCTCTGACAACAAATTCCGTCAAATCTCGGTGCTTGCTACCAAAAAACAAAAACATCACAAAAGCATAGTTTTCGGCTTGCAAAGGACGAATCCAAGCCTCGGGAACAAAACTCGAAGGGATGGAATGATCGGTCAACAATTCTACTAATTCTGCTTTCGACAAAGACTTAAAAGATGATTTTGTTTGATCGCCGGATAAGAGATCCAGGCAGGTTTTTTTCGTGAAAACGTGTAAAAGACTTGTAGTAAAAACTTGTTCGTCATAAACGCCTATAAATTTCTCCTCGATCAATTCCTGAATGGCGCCGGATAAATCAGTTATTTCCGGATATTTTAACTGGTTGCGATTGAACCAAGCCACACGCCGACCGCATAACCGTAAAAACAAACATTGGGCTGAAAAAGACAGCTGAGAAAATGAAGAGATAAATTGGGATTCAGCCGGATTTAGCAAATTTTTATAATGCTTATCCAAGTATCGCAAAACATATTGAAAGTAATCCCAATAATAAGTTGGAGAAAAATTGGTTGATTCAGGGTTCTCCATGTTTTGGACACAAATATTTTAAACGAAAATAGGACTATTTGAGTATAAATTTCAAGATTTTCAACAGAAAATTAGATTTTTTCAACAATTTCAGAAATGATGTTATATTTGTAGGCCTGAAATTTTTCAGGTTTATCACTAGATATAACGAAACAAAATTTATGCAAACGGTTTCAAATTTCAACTTTGCTGGTAAAAAAGCATTAGTTCGTGTGGACTTCAACGTACCTCTTAATGAGCGATTTGAAATTACAGATGATACGCGTATTAAAGCGACGATTCCTACAATCCAAAAGATTTTAAAGGATGGTGGTTCGGCGATTTTGATGTCGCACTTGGGAAGACCGAAAGATGGTCCAACGGAGAAGTATTCATTGAAACACTTAGTTACTCCCCTGTCATTAGTTTTTGGGGTAAAGGTAAAGTTTGCAACGGATTGCATCGGCGAGGATGCGGTTGCATTAGCAGCTGATTTACAAGCGGGTGAAATTCTCTTGTTAGAGAATTTGCGTTTCTACAAAGAAGAAGAGAAAGGAGATGAGGCATTTGCACAGAAATTAGCTCGTTTGGGCAATGTATGGGTAAATGATGCCTTTGGAACTGCACACCGTGCACATGCCTCTACGGCAGTAATGGGTAAATTCTTTACTGATAAAGTAGCAGGCTATGTGATGCAAGCGGAAATTGAAAATGCACAAAAAATTCTTGAATATTCTGAGCGTCCATTTACAGCGATCATGGGAGGTTCAAAAATATCGGATAAAATCTTGATCATTGAGCGCTTGTTGGATAAGGTTGACAACTTGATTATTGGGGGTGGAATGACCTATACTTTCTCGCTAGCAGAAGGAGGCAAGATTGGAAAATCAATCTCAGAACCTGATAAAGTAGAATTAGCCAAAGCATTAATTGAAAAAGCAAAAGCTAAAGGTGTGAATCTTATCATGCCTGTAGATAATGTTTGTGCAGATGATTTCAACAACAATGCTAATCGCCAAACGGTTAATCGCGGTGAAATTCCAGACGGCTGGGAAGGCTTGGACATCGGTCCAGAAACCGTAAAATTATTCCAAGATGTGGTTTCTAAATCGAAAACTATCCTTTGGAATGGTCCTATGGGCGTATTTGAATTCCCTAATTTCGCGATTGGTACCAATGCGATCGCTGATGCAGTTGTGAAGGCAACGGAGGAAAATGGGGCATTCTCCTTAATTGGAGGAGGGGATTCAGCATCCGCTGTCAACAATGCGGGTTATGGAGATCGCGTATCTTATGTTTCTACGGGAGGCGGCGCCTTATTGGAATACATGGAAGGTAAAATTTTACCAGGAGTAGCTGCATTAGAAGCTTAATTCGTACAACATATTTATTTTAAAAGGCGAGGAATTGTTTCCTCGCCTTTTTGTATTTTAGTCTTTTGTTCAGCCATAACACATGATATATCCCAACGAGCCCGTTCAATTAAAATCGACTTACATTAGTTTAGACAGTCGGCAAATCTATGAACCCGCTGAAACAGCATTTTTTGCGGTTCGTGGCTTGCATCACGACGGGCATCAATTCGTAGAATCCCTGTATCAAAAAGGAGTTCGAGAATTTATTGTGGAAAAATCAGCTTGGAATGGCCCCTTAGCAGAAAAAGCCCAAAGCTGGCCTAATACTTCTATTTGGATTGTTTCTAATGCGATAGAAACACTGCAACATATTGCACACCTACACCGCATTGCCTTTGGGTTACCCGTGGTAGGAATAACAGGCTCCAACGGAAAAACCACCTGCAAAGAATGGCTATACACCCTAACCAAGAACAAATTTAAAGTTGTCCGAAGCCCGAAAAGCTTTAATTCCCAAATTGGCGTACCCCTCTCCATTTGGGGCATAAAAGCCCATCACAGCCTTGGAATATTCGAAGCTGGAATATCTCAGATGAACGAGATGCAGCGCTTAGAACCTATTGTAAAGCCCGAATTTGGGATATTAACGCATATGGGAGAAGCGCATGGCAAAAACTTCGAGTCTGATGAGGAAAAGCTTCGTGAAAAACTACAACTCTTTAGGCATACCAAGCACTTAATTTACCGAGCAAGTAGCAATACGATTCCGATCGTATCCGAAGAAATAAAAAAAATAAATCCGAATTGTGAGTTAATTAGTTGGAGCACCACAGACCCCAACCAATCGATATTCGTTTATTGGAAGATACAGGGTAAAATTAGCCAACTCAAGTTTCAGAAGCGAAATCAATCGGAAGCTTTTCTTTCGGTGCAATGCCAATTACATGATGAGGCTTCGTTGGAAAACTTAACGCACTGTTTGATACAAGCGCATTTGTTGGGTATGACGCAAGAAGAAATCAATCAAGCTATACCAGGAATCAAATCGATCTCCATGCGCTTGGAGATTAAGGAAGGTTTGCGAAATAACCAATTAATTGACGACTCCTACAACAATGATATCGATGGACTAAAGTTAGCCTTACCCTTATTCAAAAGATATGAGGAGAAAAGCAAAGTATTGATAATCAGTGATTTCATAGATACAGGAATTGAAGAATCCTCTTTATACCAACAAATCGCACAATTAATCGCAAACCAACGAATCGAAAAGATCATTGGTGTAGGAAGCCAAATAGAAAGGAATAAGCACCATTTTAATCAAATAGATAGCTACGCAAGTACTGACTCCCTAATAGAATCTGGAGATCTAAACAATTTAAAAGATTCCATCATTCTATTAAAAGGCGCGAGACGATTCGAATTTGAAAAGATTGTCAATGCACTCGAAACAAAAACACATTGCACTAAGTTGGAAATCAATTTAGACGCTTTACAACACAATCTGGGGCATTACCGCAAAGTGCTTGGGAATCAAACCAAAATCATGGGAATGGTTAAGGCACAAGCCTATGGAGCCGGAGCAGTCGAAATCGCGAAATTATTGCAATCACAAGGTATTGAATACCTAACGGTAGCGTATACCGACGAAGGAGTATTATTGCGAAATAATGGCATATATACGCCAATCATGGTAATGAATCCCCAAGTAGAAGAATTCGACAAGATGGTTTCCTATTCATTGGAACCTCAGATATATAATTTCAGCATGCTTAATGCGATAGATGAATACAGCAATCATCAGAATAAAAACATCAAGATCCATATCAAATTAGATACAGGTATGAAACGCTTGGGATTTGAGATGCAAGATATCAATTCCCTAACGGAACAATTAAGCCAAATGCCCCAGTTATGGATCGTCAGTATTTTAAGCCATTTAGCAGCCTCGGAAAACCCCAAACACAAAGATTTTACTGAGTTTCAAATCCATCAATTTAATGAAGCTGCAACGGCCATTAGCAATAGCCTAGCTTACCGCCCCTTATGGCATATCGCTAACTCAGCCGCTATCCATAATTACCCCGAAGCAAGGCATGATATGGTCAGATTAGGCATCAGTATGTATGGAATTTCGGGTAATTCGGACGAAAAAAAATCACTTGAAAACGTATTAACCTTAAAAACCTATGTATCTCAAGTTAAAAATGTCAAAAAAGGGGAAACAGTTGGCTACGGCAGAATAGGACAATTTCAAGAAGATGGCAAAATTGCAACACTTGCTATTGGCTATGCCGATGGCTATTGTCGTAGCTTAGGAAGCGGCCAAGGACAGTTCGAAATCAACGGTGAATTATGCCCGACCGTTGGCAGCATTTGTATGGACATGTGCATGGTAGATGTTAGTCATTTACCCACAATCAAAGAGGGTGATGAAGCTATCGTATTTGGCGGAAAAATACAATTAGGAGCACTAGCCAAATCGGCACAAACGATACCCTATGAAATGATGACAAGCATCTCAACACGCGTAAAAAGAATCTACGTGCGCGACTAAGATAAGCACTAAAAATAACTACATACGAGCTAGCCAGGTGAATGAATCACTTGGCTATTTTTTTTGCATTAAAGCCAATCGGTAAGCTATAAATCAAAGTTATAACGAAGCAATAAGCCACTCAAAAGATCTTCTGAACTTTATTACATTTATTAAGCCATTAAGCTAATTATATTTGTGCGCCATGCTAAATAAATAGCTTAATCGCTAAATATTAATTAGTATTATTGCTAAATAATTAGTTAAACAAATAAATGATGTCATATATGCTTAAATGAAGCAATTTTGATAAGTAATTAGAATATATTAAATTAGCTAATTAAGTAATCAATACATGACAATCGAAGCGATAAGTAAGGCTATTGGCGATGAATCTCGACGTAAGATTATCGAGATGCTGAAAGATGGGGAGTTACCTGCAAGTAGCATTTTTGATCAATTTGACTATGCAGCTCCGACTATTTCGAGGCACTTATCGGTACTTAAGGAGGCGGGTATTGTCTGTACAAGACGTAACGGCGTCTTCATCTATTACTCCTTGGACAAACAGGTTTTAGCCGAGCTGGCTAACTGGTTAACTCCCCTACTCCCTGCGAGCCAAGCAGCACCTAAATCACCTCCCAAAGAACGCGTTGTTAGAGCCCCGAAAGTGAAAGCAGAGAACCCATTTGACAAATTTCAAAGTGAGTTTTAAAATTAGAATAATACAATTTATATGAAACGATTTGTGATCATTATTCGTGGACCCGTAGAGGGAATATCAGGAGCTAATAGCCTAGCATCGACGGAAGAATTGGAACAAATTCGTACCTGGCTGAAGTCGGTCAAAGAGCAATACCAAGACATGCTTTACCAAAAATTCTCAGGCCAAACGATGTATTTAGGAGCCAGTGGAAAAATTGAACAAAAGATAGTTCAGTTGATCGACGGCGGAGAGATTTCACAAGTCATCACATTGATCATGTCATCCTGGGAGGAAGCGACGCGTGTCGCGGAGAGTTTTCCCTTCCCTAACCCGTTTTACACCATCGAATTACGCGAAATGGCATAAAAATGCCCCATACGTATCGTATGAGGCATTTTAAAGGCAATCGCACGAGAATCGCGTATTTTTTTCTTCCTTATACGTTGATCTCGCCTACCATATTCTCAGGGCGTACCCACGCATCAAACTCCTCAGCGGTCAAATATCCCAAGGCAATAGCTGTTTCTTTTAATGTTGAGCCATTTTTATGGGCCGTTTGAGCGATTTCTGCTGCTTTGTAATAGCCAATTTTGGTATTCAAGGCAGTCACGAGCATCAACGAATTATTTACGTGCTTGGCAATGTTATCATGCAAAGGTTCGATACCCACCGCACACTTATCATTAAATGCCACACAAACATCTCCAATTAGGCGAGCTGAATGCAAGAAGTTGTAGATCATCACGGGCTTAAATACGTTTAATTCGAAGTGACCCGATGCACCACCGATATTAATCGCAACGTCATTCCCCAATACTTGAGCTGCCACCATAGTCATCGCCTCGCACTGCGTAGGATTAACTTTCCCTGGCATGATGGATGAGCCTGGTTCGTTATCTGGAATGTAAATCTCTCCAATACCCGAACGAGGACCTGAAGACAACATGCGCACGTCATTACCTATCTTCATTAAGCTTACTGCTACCGTTTTTAACGCGCCGTGCGCCTCTACAATGGCGTCGTGTGCTGCCAAGGCCTCAAACTTGTTTTCAGCCGTTCTAAAGGGCAATCCTGTTAGGTTCGCAATGTGCTTTGCAACGTTTTCTGAATAGCCTTTAGGCGTATTAATTCCAGTACCTACAGCAGTCCCTCCTAAAGCTAACTCAGCTAAGTGATCTAAGCAATTATTGATGGCCTTTAAGCCATGGTTTAATTGAGAAACATAGCCTGAAAACTCCTGACCTAAGGTCAAAGGGGTGGCATCCATAAAGTGGGTCCGTCCAATCTTTACGACGTTTTTAAACGCCTTTGCTTTTGCGTATAGCGTATCTCTTAATTTCGTAATTCCAGGGATTGTTACTTCAATGAGGGCTTGATATGCAGCGATGTGCATGGCCGTTGGGAAGGTATCATTCGATGACTGCGACTTATTTACATCATCATTCGGATGTACAAACTTCTGCTCATCCATCAAACTACCGCCTTGAAGTACATGCGCTCGGTAAGCAATCACCTCATTGCAATTCATATTCGACTGTGTACCTGAACCTGTTTGCCAAACAACCAAAGGGAATTGATCGGCCAATTGACCCGCTAAAATCTCATCACAAACCTGTGCAATTAAGTTTTTCTTCGCCTCTTCCAAAACACCCGCCTCAAAATTGGTGATGGCTGCCGCCTTTTTCAAATAAGCAAACGCACGAATAATTTCCTTCGGCATCTTGTTGATATCCTGAGCAATCGGGAAGTTTTCGATCGAACGCTGCGTCTGCGCGCCCCAATATACATGTGCAGGCACGTTTACCTTACCCATCGTATCTTTTTCAATTCTATATTCCATACGGCTATTTGTGTTATTTTTGTATTCAATTCACAAAAATACCACCAAAAGCAACAAGGTGGGAACATTTTAACTAAAAATTAACATGCTAACGATCTACGGAATTCCTGCCTGCAATACCATGAAAAAAACCTTTGAATTTCTACAAGAAAAAGGTATTCATTACGAATTCCATAACTACAAGAAACAAGGCATTACCCCCAGTATTTTACAAAGCTTTATCGATGAACTCGGACTTGAAAAAGTATTAAACAAACAAGGCTCCACCTATCGCCAATTGGACGAAGAGACAAAGACGAAAATGAATAATCCTCAAGAGGCATTCAAGTTCCTTTTAGAAAAAAATTCGGCGATTAAACGCCCCATCCTTCAAGATGAAAAACGCCTAATCGCCGGGTTTAATCCAAATGATTTAGATAAATGGCTAAATACCTAATTAACCTTGATAAAAAAGCCATTTAGCGAGTTCCTTCCAGGTCACTTTCTTGCCATACATCAATATTCCCACGCGATAAATGCGGGCGGAAAGCCAACTGCAAGCTAGAAAACCGAGTACCAATAAAGCCATAGAAATCGCCAATTCCCATACAGGAACACCATAAGGTAAACGGACCATCATATTGATCGGCGACGTAAAGGGTATCATCGAAGCCCAAAATGCAATGGTACTATCCGGGTCCTGCATCGTATACTGAGCCAATAAAAACGACAGGATAATCGGAATCATAACAATAAAAGTAAACTGCTGCGCCTCGGTGGGGCTCTCCACCGCAGATCCAATCGCCGCAAAAAGCGAGCTGTACAACAAATAACCTACAAAGAAATAGAACAAAAAAGACAGCAAAATCAAAGGGATATTGGTACTTTCAAGCACCTTGGTAACCTCCCCCATAGGTGAATCCTGCATCGCTTTATTCATCTCTACGGAAGATTTTCCTTGACTTAGCTCAACAGCCGCTTTCGCTTTCGAAGCATAAATCTTACCTGTGACTTGCGTCAATCCAATCGTTAATACAATCCATAAAACGAATTGTGTCAGCCCCACGAGTCCAACCCCAATAATCTTACCTAACATCAATTGATAAGGCTTTACCGACGAAATAATCACCTCAATGATTCGATTACTCTTTTCTTCAATTACCCCATTCATGACCTGTGATCCATACAACAAAAGAGTCACATAGAGTATTAAGCCCATTACCCCAGCCAAAATCATGGCTCCAGCCGAACTTGAATTCGTCTCATCTCCCGTCTCGGAAATCGTGATGGTTTCACTGTCTACATCCACTTGAGTATCCTCGTAAACCTTCGCTGAAATCCCAGCCTTATACATTAATTCTTGTCGGACCTTATTCTGAATCAATCGCTCAACCGACTCTTTCAATGAAAGCCCTATATTCTTCGAAGAATAAATATGTAGTCCTTTGGGATTCGTTAATACATCGCCCGGCACACTCACAAACGCATCATAGCCTTCGGCAGCAAACTGGGTTTTAAACGCTGCTTCCGGTTTAGAAACAAACGTAAAGGCCAGCTCCTTGTCCTGCAAATCCGACGCTTTCCACAAATGACTTTGGTCCAAAATGGCTACCTTTTTTACTTCCTTATCCTTCAAGGCCAACCAGATCGGAATCGCATAGATGGCTGTGATTAATACGGGTGCTAAAAGAGACGAAATCCAGAAGGATTTTTTCAAAACACGGGTCATGTATTCCCGTTGGATGACTAATAATATCTTATTCATTAGGCGTTCGTTTCGTTGACAACTTGGATAAAAATTTCATTAAAAGAAGGTATTAACTCCTTGAATTCCAGCAAATTTACCTGGTGCATGATACGAGTAATTGCATCGTTGGTCGACAAGCCTTCTGAGAAGCGTAAAACAGCGCTACCTGCCTCCTTAGATAATACCTCGACTCCATCCAAAGACCCCAATTCGCCAAAATAACGGATCGAATACTGATTCTTTTTATACCGATTTTGAACCTCTGTCTTATTGCCTGAAAGTACCACTTCGGCATGATTGATCAAGGCAATTTCATCGCATAACTCCTCGACGGACTCCATACGATGCGTAGAGAAAAGAACCGTTGTTCCGCGTTCCTTTAAGGCCAAAATCTCATCCTTTAACATATTCGCATTGATCGGATCAAAACCCGAAAACGGCTCATCCAAAATTAATAATTTGGGTTCATGCACCACCGTTGCAATAAATTGCGTCTTTTGTTGCATCCCCTTCGACAAATCATTCACCGGCTTATTCCACCACTCCTTAATGTCCAGACGAATAAACCAATCCTTTAATTTAGCCAATGCCTCCTCTCGTTTCATTCCCTTCAATTGAGCCAAATACATCAACTGCTCACCCACCTTCATTTTCTTGTACAAACCTCGCTCTTCGGGCAAATAACCAATTTGATCGGCATGTTCCAAGCGCAGGGGTTCACCATCAAAATAGATCTCCCCCGCATCCGGTCCGGTGATTTGCGTGATGATCCGAATTAACGAGGTTTTACCCGCCCCATTGGGGCCCAACAAACCAAAAATAACTCCCTTGGGAATCTCTAAACTAACACCACGTAGGGCAACGTGCTCCGCGTAATGCTTTTCTACCTGTCGAATCGATAATAACATAGGCTGATATATTTCAAAATCAAAGATAAAAAAAAGCGTTCAGCCCAAATTGATATTGGGATGAACGCTTCATAAAAAGGATGAATGTCCCTTATTTTTTAACCACTTTCGCTTTCGGCTTGGCAGCACTTTTTGTCGCCGATTTCGCTAGTGCGGGAGCTGCCTCCTTGGCCATCAACTGAGCAACTTGCTTCATTTCAGCTGCCTTTTTGGCTAACTTTTCTTTCTTTTTAGCTTCCTTCTCAGCCGCTTTTTTCTTTAAACGATCTGCCTTTGCCTTGGCCTTGGCCGCCTCTTTCTCTTGTTCTTGTACCAACTTCACATATTTCTTTGCAATATCGCCCGAAGCTTTCTCTACCGTTTCCAAAACTTTCTTTGCATTCTTCTCAGATAGCCCTTTCAATTTTGGCAAAACCAACGTAATTAATTGATTAGCTAATGTTTTCTTCTGACCGTTCATAATCTTAGTGTTAATATTTCATTAAATCTAGCCAAACAAATGAGAACTAAAAACTTATCTGTGTTAAGTTTTTCAATACGCTGAAAAATTTAATATTGAAAAGGGCTATAACTGTGATTTGCTGACGTAATCCCAAGCCACTACACCTAGGGTCACAGACACATTTAAGGAGTGTTTCGTGCCGAATTGAGGAATCTCCAGACTTCCCTTTGCCTGTTCAATCCAATAATCATTGACCCCAAACACCTCATTTCCAAAGACAAATGCATAACGCTTATCCGTTTGTGGAACAAAGTCTTGCAAGGCAATGGATTGATCCACTTGCTCGATGCAATACACTTCATAAGAATGGGATTTTAAATGTTCAAAACAAGCTTCGGCCGACTCAAAATACGTCCAATCAACCGATTCATCTGCCCCCAAAGCCGTCTTACTTATTTCCCGATGGGGAGGCTGTGCCGTAATTCCCACCAAATACACATGCGCACAACGAAATGCATCCGCCGTACGAAATGCAGAACCAATATTATTCATACTGCGAATATCATCCAGCACAAATACATAAGGGAATTTCTCGACCGATTTATAGGACGTAACATCGAGCCTATTTAGCTCATCCAACGACAATTTTTGGGGCATAACTAAACAATCCAGCTAAACGGATAAGCCAATTCGGGCACTTTGACGCGCTCGGCTAATCGCTCTAGACGCGCTGGTAATGCCATCACATAATCGCGTGCCTTTTCAGCTTGATCATTCAGTCCACGTACACTTTCCAAATCCCAATCCTGAATCAAACCACGCATGATCGTTGTATAATCAGCCGTAGTGTAAACACCGATACGTTGAGCCGCATCCGAAAAATGATCAAACAAAGAACTCTTTACACCATTGATTTCACGCAAGAAATGCGCAGGCATCACAATCTTCTTCTTCATCATGTCGGCAAATGCCAACATCATTTCCGACGCATCTAATTTAAATATCTCGGAAACAAAAGCCTTGTAGGCCTTTGCATGACGCAATTCATCGGCCGCAATTTGCGCACACATACGTGACAAATTAGAATTACCATGTTGTTTAGCCAATGAAGCCGTTCTACGATGCGAAATATTCGTTGCCCATTCCTGGAACGATGTATACACGAAATTACGATAAGGGTCTGCAGAAGTTCCAATATCAAAACCATCCGCAATCAAATACTGCGTCGAAATCGCAACGGCCTTCATGTCTACTTTACCCGATAAATACAGGTAAGTTCCCAACAAATTTCCGTGGCGATTTTCCTCTGCGGTCCAACTGCGAATCCATTTCACCCAGCCATTTTCTTGATCCAAATGATCCACGGTATCCATGCCCAACAACCAAGACTCATACGTAGGCAAGGCCTCTTCGGTAATGGTATCACCGATTAAAACCGCCCAATAATCATAAGGCAATTCATTCGCAGCCTCTTGCAACAATTTCACCTCTTCAAAGAAATTCTCCTTCGTAGAATCTGGAAGCATATCAGCAGGTTGCCAGTTGGAGTCAATCGGATTCAAAAAATCCTTCATATAGCCATCCATATTTTTGGCTAGCTCTGACATAACTTCTAAACGGGTGTGAAATTGAGACATAATTCGATTGGTTAACAAATGAGTTATGAAGATACACAAAAAATCAAGATTTTGGCTGAAAACGCGCAAAATCGAGACCTTTATCACCAATTTTTAGCACATACGCATTTTTATACGCCGGCGCAAACCAATCTCCTAAGTTGTAATAGTTAATCCCCTTGCCCAAATCAAAAGCAATGGGATGATGACGATGTCCGAAAACATAAGCTTCAATCAAGCGGTTTTTCCGCTGATCAACCACAAAACGCGCTCGAATCGCCGATAAAATATAATCCGTCGCTGGATCAAAAGGTACCTCACCTGCTTTAATCGTAGAACTCTTTCGAGTACCCGACCAGGCATGTGCTAATCGGACACCTAAATCCGGATGTAACCATCGAAATAAGAATTTTGCTAATGGATTGACAAATACCTTTTTCAAGGCCTTGTAACCATAATCCCCAGATCCCATTCCATCCCCATGACCCATACAAACGCGGGTCATTTTCCCTGAAAACTGAAACTCAAATTCAGTTGGCTCATAATAAATACTAGCCCCTAACTCCTCAACAAAATAATCTTTCATCCAAAGGTCATGATTCCCAACGAAGATATGTAAACGTACACCTCGATCAGCTAATTCAGCCAAAGCACCTAGAATTCGTACAAAACCCTTAGGAACTACCTTTTTGTATTCAAACCAAAAATCGAATACATCTCCCAATAAAAAAAGATCACTGACATCTGATTCCACTTGTTTTATCCACTCAATCAACACAACCTCCCGAGCACGCGAAGTGGAAGCATCTGGAAATCCCAAATGCATATCCGATAGGCAATAAACGTTTTTCCCTGGGGGAATAATGATTGACTTCATAAATAGCAAAAATGGGGAGGGAACTCCCACCCCATTCGGTTAATCTTCTTTCTTTGGACTACGTTTTCTCGGCGCCGGCTTCTTCTTTTCAACAGGCTCCTCCTTCGCAACAGACGGCTTTTTAGCAGCTCGCTTTTCAGTCTCAGCCAATTCCCGCTCATCCTTCGCATCTTGGCGTTTCTTTTCCGTCTCGCCCTTGATAAACTCTTGATAAGAGGTCAATTGCTCAAAAGGTCTCGGCCCTACTAATTCTTCCAAATCACTTTGGAACAACACTTCCTTCTTTAATAATTGCTCCGCCAAAATCGTCAACTTATCCTTTTTCGAGGTCAATAATTTCTTCGTACGAGCATAAGCCTCCGCGATGATTTTACGAACTTCCTCATCAATCTCACGCGCCGTAGTCTCCGAATAAGGTTTGTTAAACTGATAATCAGAGCCTTTGGAATCGTAATAGGAAATATTGCCCAACTTATCATTCATCCCGTAAACGGTCACCATCGAATAAGCTAATTTGGTAATACGCTCCAAATCATTTTGAGCACCTGTTGATATTTTACCAAACACAATCTCCTCCGCTGCACGGCCCCCTAAGGTTACGCACATCTCATCCATCAACTGCTCGGTACGGTATAAAAACTGCTCTTTCGGTAAGTATTGCGCATATCCTAAAGCCGCTACACCACGAGGCACAATCGACACCTTAACCAAAGGATTCGCATGCTCCAAGAACCAGCCTGCAATCGCATGACCCGCCTCATGATAAGCAACAATCTTCTTCTCTAATGGGTTGATAATCTTATTCTTCTTCTCCAAACCTCCAATTACACGGTCCATCGCCTCTTGGAAATCATCCATATCCACAGCAGACTTACTACGACGCGCAGCAATCAAAGCAGCCTCATTACATACATTGGCAATCTCCGCCCCCGCAAATCCTGGAGTTTGTGCTGATAATTCTTTGGGATCAATATCCGCTGCTAATTTTAGCGGCTTCAAGTGAACCTTAAATATCGCTTCCCGACCAATAATATCGGGCTTATCAATCGAAATTTGGCGATCAAAACGACCTGGACGCAATAAAGCCGCGTCCAATACATCCGGACGGTTAGTCGCCGCCATGATAATAATCCCTGAATCCGTCGCAAATCCATCCATCTCCACTAAAAGGGAGTTCAATGTATTCTCACGCTCATCATTAGAACCCGGCATTTGACCTCTTCCACGCGAACGACCCACCGCATCAATCTCATCAATGAAGATGATACACGGTGCTTTTTCCTTCGCTTGCTTAAACAAATCACGTACACGCGCCGCACCTACACCCACAAACATCTCCACAAAATCAGAACCTGAAAGCGAGAAGAATGGAACGCCCGCCTCGCCTGCTACCGCTTTCGCTAATAAGGTTTTACCCGTTCCTGGAGGGCCTACTAACAAGGCACCCTTCGGAATTTTACCACCCAAATCAGTAAATTTCTTTGGAAATTTCAAGAACTCAACAATCTCCTGAATCTCTTCTTTGGCCTCATCCAAACCTGCTACATCATCAAACGTGACACGTACTTTGGACTCCCCTTCGATTAGTGTGGCTTTGCTCCGACCAATGTTAAATAATTGGCCACCACCGCCGCCACCGCCGCCCATGCGGAAAAATAAGAAGTAAAAACTCAAGCCCATCAAGATGAAAAAGCCCCATGTTCCTAACCAATCCAATGGCCCAGTACGCGTCTCAGGTGTTGCGAAAATGCGCTCATTACGCGGAAAATCTTTTTGACGCTCCTCTAGAAAATGTTCAAATCCTTCTTTGGAAATGATTGGAAATTCAAAGTGTGGACCTTGATTGACCGACACTAAACCCTGAGGAGATTTTTTAAAATACTTGGATACGAAGGCTGGCTTCAAGCTTACTTCAACCAACTTATCGTTGACAATTACCACAGATTGCACTTCTTTTTGAATCACCATGGACTCAAATTGACGCTGATCAATCGACTGCAAGGTATGTTGTTTCGTAAAGAAAAACATACTCACCATCGCAATGACAAGACCGATGATCATCCAACTTTGCATACCACCTGCCGGCTTTTTCGGCATGCGGGGCTGAATTCCAGAACGTCTTGGGTTTTTACTATTACCTTGTTTTGCCATTAGAATAATTTGTTTGGGCTATTAACACTAAGGATGACTAAAAAAGTTCGAAATAATCAAATTATTCAGCAATGTGGGTAAACTTGGCATCGCCCCATAGTTCCTCCAACTTGAAAAAATCGCGTTTATCTTTCAAAAATACGTGTACAATCACATCGTAATAATCCATCAATATCCACTCTCGGTTTGCTTTTCCTTCCATCGCGTGCACATGAATCTTACCTGACTCCCACACTTCTTTATCTACCGAATCTGCAATCGCTTCAATCTGTGTATCCGAAGTACCTGAAGCAACCACAAAAAAATCTGTAAAAGCATTAGCGACACCGCGCATATCCATCACCACGATCTCTTGAGCCTTCTTTTCCTGCATTCCCTTCACTACCCACTGTACTAACTCTTCAGATGCATCTTTCGTAGTGGCTTTCTTTGTGCTTTTGCTCATATGTTTGTTTAAAATCGAATTATCGAACCTCGTTGAAGTCCTAATAACGAATAAAAAATTAAATTTGTTTCTTGTAAACCTAAAATTACAAATAAAAGTTGAACAATTACCAAGCCCCAACCCGCTTCGTCGGCAAAAAAACGAAATATCTAGATTGCTGCGAATCGACTAACCTCCTCGGCTTTCAGGAGGCTCTGAACGGAGAAGTCCCTGAGGGATTTGCTTGGATAGCTGGCCAACAAACAGCGGGTAAAGGCCAACGGGGTAATGTTTGGCATGCACAAGCCAATCAAAACCTATTGGTCTCCTATTTGCTCAAACCTGACCACGAATTGCTTTCCTCTCAATTTTTCCTAAGCAAAGCTGCCGCCATTGGCATTGTTCAAGGCTTACAGCTTTGGGCCACTGAAATTCTAGGAGACGAATTACCCCTCGCCATTAAATGGCCGAACGACATCTACCTCGATGAGCAAAAACTGGGTGGTATCCTCATCGAAAGCAATTTCCAGTCGGGAAAATGGGCATTTAGCATCCTTGGAATTGGCCTAAACATTAATCAGATTGCGTTCGATGGACTACGGGCAACCTCGCTTCGAAAATGGATGCAAAACCCGCAATTAATTGATATAAGCTCCATTTTTAATTATGTATCCTTAGGCATTGAAGAAAGCTATCAAGCCTTTATCAATCAATCATTTACGAAGCTTGATACAAACTACCATCAACACTTATTTCGACTAAATCAATGGCATTTATTTGAAGACAAAAATGGAACATTTGAAGGCAAAATTGTATGCGTCAATGAACAAGGTCTCATCGAAATTGAAAAAAACGATGGTCTCGAAAGCTATGATATCAAAGAATTAAGTTTTATTTTTAAGGATTAACCTCGAAAAAACCTTGATTGAAACTTACCAAAGCAACCTTGAAAACTTCCTTCATTGGGCAGTAAACAGTCCGCAAAAAGCTTATTTAAAGCAACCCGTTGGCGGAGTCTACCAAACATACTCTTATCAAGATTCCCTAACGAGTGTCAAAAAGATTGGGTCTTATTTGCATAAGCAACTGTCCGACCAACAACCCAAGCATGTTGGGATTTTATCAAAAAACAGTGCACATTGGATACTTTCCGACTTAGCCATCGCTTATGCCGGTGCCATTTCAGTTCCTTTTTATGCCACGCTAACTGCCGATCAACTCAATCAAGTTTTAGTCCATTCGGAGTGTCAAATTTTGATTGTTGGGAAGCTCGACCAATGGGAGCAAATGAAGGCGGGCATTCCGGACCATGTTCAAATCATTTATACCCCAGATAGCGCTTGCACAACCGGAGTTTCTTGGGAAAGTATTATGAAGGAGCAATCTGATTGCATAGAACCCATCCTACCTAAAAAGGAAGATCTAGCAACCATCGTATATACCTCTGGAACTACGGGTGTACCGAAAGGTGTCATGATTACCAACGAATCCATTGGCATTGCACTAAACCTCGCTCGAAAAATCGCGCATTTAGACAGACCTAACACACGATTCATTTCGTACTTACCCCTGTGCCATATCGCGGAACGAAACTTCGTCGAATTCGCTAGTACAGCGGCGGGCGGAACCATTCATTTTGTAGAGAGTTTAGACACATTCCAGCGGGATTTAGTTCAAGCGAGACCCAGTCACTTTTTAGCTGTTCCACGTATTTGGGCGAAATTCCAGGAAGGCATTCT
>JACCDV010856369.1_pt1 | contig 27044 bp, 11 predicted proteins | sample 7446131 | NCBI WGS metagenome assembly JACCDV01 (sample SAMN15323448, study PRJNA562643) | freshwater metagenome | isolation source: river surface water | place: USA:Blue River Watershed | collected 2017-08-17 | reverse complement strand
GCGATCAAGGACCTGGAAAAGGTGAAGGATTCGCTATTGGGTTCTGAACGTCAGCTCAGGCTAGCCAACGACAAAGCTCAGGATGTGACCATAAAGAAGCTGACTAAAGGCAATCCGACTATGGAGCATAAATTCAAGGAGCTCACCGACTGACATGCTGTTTCCGACCGAGACCTCACTCAGTGTTCGTAATCAATGCTTCTCTGAGTGAAGTCTGGTTGGGGAGAGCTTGGCCACGATACAAATTCGAAATGCCAATTTCATGGCCGGTAGATCAACGTGTGAGCGCCACGGAAACCCCAACGAGTCATACCCGACTGAGCCTAAGTTCGAATTGCGTGCATAAGGGCAGCCCAATCCGGGGAGTCTTGATCATTTTCGGCCCATAGGATCTAACTGCCTCAGTTCATTGGAGGAGTTATAGTCGCAAGTGGCGTAGATTAAAACTTTCAGCAGCTAATCTCGTCCAACAACGTTCTTGACGCGCCACTCTCTCAGAGAAACCGGTTCCGAGAACAAAAACAAGTAGATGAACGATATTTAGAAATAGAGATGACTGCTTCCGGATCAGACCCCCACTTCAAAGGGTCCTTTATTGACGATTCGACAGGTTTTTCTGAGGACAGCTGGGCCGATTACAAGCATTCAACGCTGTCCGCAACTACTGATCCTGGAAATCACCTGTTGGTTTGGGGGCGAAACAAGATTTCCATGCGGTCAAAATGGATCGCTGAAACTCTCAAAGCCTCGGTCAATTTCAACAAGAACAGAGGGTGTGAAACGCTTTTCCTCTTCTGGAAGGGAAGTTGCGGCCAACCAATATCTTCGCTACTTTCTGAGAATCGTCGATAGCGCCTCTACTGCTTTTCCACGTTCCAACACATCGTGATCCCTCTGATTGCGATAGCTGCGCAAGCATCGATAACAACTGGTCTCAACACCACATTCACAGCGAGACACCCTGTCGTAAGCGGTATCAAATACTTTCCCGAGGTTCTCGGCAATCAATTTGGCGTACCCCGCGCCAGCGGGCACTGCATCGACAAGCGCTATGCGCAACATCTTGGCTGTTGAGGGCAGAAAAATCACGTCTATGTCATCGTGAGTTATCTGAAGACCCTCAGCAGCACCTTCAAGAAGTGCAAAAGAAACTTCCTGTCCAATCTCTGAGGAAGTGAGGTTGGTTCCTGCCAGGTCGATGCTGATGTGGACAATGTCCGTTTCGAATGAGTGCCCAAGTTCTATTCGTTCCCGGAAGCCGTTCTTGCACTTCTTGTCTGCGGTATGAGGGCGCTCATGTTCGCCTGGCTTTGATTCGGCGATTGCAGGAACGCAGTAATCGCAGTCTTGACACCAGTTGAAACCAGCACCCACAGGTCCGGAGTTGATTACAACCAAACGTGCGACCGTTCTAAGTTCTGCCGAGACGCCAGCAGGGGTGTTTCTTCCGGCAAACACAGTTGCGATTCCCTGATCATTCAGGTGAAGACTGCGTAGCCCTGAATAAGTTGTCCTATTCTCACCTGGTTTGCGAACGCCTCCACGAGCCACGAAACCCCACTCAGGTCGAACATAATTACCCAGCTTCAGCTTGGCTGACTGACAGCTTCCGCAGGTTTTGAATCTATCCCTGGGGACATACTTCTTTTCCTGATACTCGTTGCACTCACTGCACTTGGAGTAATCCATGCGGACAAAGCCTTTTTCTGCATCTTTGGCCCCATAAGGTTTTTGTAGTCCTATCGACTCCCAAATGTATCCCGCTGCAATGAGCTCATTTCCCGGGGCATACTCAAATATGGCGATAGATAGGTCCCGGTCTAGCTCGACCTTTGTTGCAACCTCCGACGCCTCTCCTCGTCGAGGAATTAGCGGCACGGTGTCGACAGGGAAGCCATACTTTGGTATCAAGTTGTGGCTGGATAAGAACCCAATAAGATCCTTGCCTCGAATAGTCCGGAGAGTTTTCTGCAAGCTGTCTGCGACCCTAAAGTTCCTGTCACCAGCAGCCTTTTGAATTAGTTCCTCATACTCAGAAACCTCGGTGAGGAAGTTTTGCTTGACCTTCTCATATAACTCTGCGAAGTCATTGAGAGTGGAGTTCCAGATTTGGTAAGAGGCACCCGCCAATTGAGGTGGGATCATTGCATCAAAACGCTTCCGAAGAGTCTGCGAGTTGTCATCAATCCACTTGACCAACCTGTTACCTACTGAAGTGTCACCTGGCGTTAGGAAGTCACCGACCTTACCCAATTTGTCCATCCCTACCCCCTTGAAATAAGCGGAGAAGAACAAGCTATAAACATGCCTCTGAAAGATTCTTTGATTCGAGAGTTCCACGTATGGGGATCTCATCTCGCCTGCGACCATTTTTGTGGGTTCGCTAAACATAGAGAGGTCGTGCGGGCGCCGTTGGGCATAGGTGAGTATCAATGCAGCGCTGTCCGCTCTGCGACCAGCTCGACCGGCGCGCTGAATATAGTTCGCAACACTAGGCGGCACATTTCGCAGCAAAACAGTTTGCAGTTCACCAACGTCCACTCCCAGTTCGAACGTGGTTGAAGAACTAAGGACGTTTATTTTTCCCTCGATGAAGTTTTGCTGAACTTCGGCCGCGTAGGCAGTTTCTAGCTGAGCCGTATGCTCACTCGCCGTTAATCCGAACAGCTCTTGTTCTTGGTAGGTGTTTGCGTAGTAGTCATTGACATGCTTGGCCATTTGCTCAGCTGCAGAAGTTGCATGAAGTACCCCCCTGCAACTAAATCTCGCACATACTCCTGCAGCAGAGACGGTCGATATTCGATTGCAAACATCGCAAACATAAATTGATTGCGCGCGAGATATAGACCTCAGCCTCAGCTTCTTGTGGTTGAGCTGAAAGACCAGTCCGTTCGAATTGTTTGCTACGAGAAACTCTGACAAGAGTCCGTTTTTTGCAGTGAGTGCCTGCCAAATACCCTTTAGAACTTCGGATGGGTCGAGATCCAACCCAAGATTATCTAGAACAGACTTCGTGAACTTTAGTCTGGCGTTTGACTTGGACGCAGGGAGCCAGCTGTATGCTCGAGCCCTCTTGTCCGGTGCTGCCTCCCTTATATAGAGAGGCCCAATCCTGGGTTTGAAAATCTCGCTAGCGACGTCGACGCCGTTCTTAGTGGACAACATGCCTCCGAGGCGCAGGGTGTTTAGGAGCTCATGAACCAACGCTCTAGCATCACTGACTGACAAGCCGGCCTTTATCAACGGCAAGTAGGCAGATGCATCATGGGGCAGATCGATTTCCCAAGTCAGCATCCCAGTGCCCGCTAGGCTTGCTTGGTTATCCGTTGCAACTGCTTCAAAGTGTAGATACTTGGAGATTTCTAGCTCAGCCGCCAATGGGGTTTCAAAATTGAATCCGAGAGTCTTGGATTGTGTAAGGGGTTTGATGAACTGGACCAGGCTGTCCGGATCTATCGCTTCCTGAGGGTAGGCCGTCTCCGCATCTAGCAGGCCGCGATAAATCAGCTTTCTCCAGAGAATCCTCTCGTACGAATCCTGCATATAGGGGGCAAAAAAAGCTGCCTGTTGGCGGTTGTCTGAGAAGATCATGAGCTTGCGACCTTGCCCAGGCAACTGCATCGCACGCTCTCCAGGCTGAGGTGGGAGTTCTTGATACAGCTTTGATCCCAGAACGGAGGCCGCAGCATTGTTGCCGCTCTCTAGTCTTCGAAGAATGTTTGGTCCGCGACCTAAGCAGTACTCACAGACGCTCGATTTCTCCGTGAGACCAAGCTTGATAGTTGCTCTTTCGTCACAATCTGGGCACTTGTCATGATTCTCAGAATCGATGAGTCCGCAACTAACGCACACGAAGAACTCATGGCCAGAGGCCTTAGTTGAGGCGTCATCTTCATCAAAGAGGACCTGGTCATCATCATCGGTGTCTGGCAGCTCTTCTACTATGTATGCAAAAACAGACTTTCCTTTGGACTCCTCATCGCTCAGTGAAGGATAGAGGTAGTTTTTTCCATCCTTTTCGACGCGTTTGCCAAGAAGGTAGGCGGAGCCACACCTCTTGCAGCCCGCGAGCTCAAAGCTAGGTAACTCGCAGACTTCACACTTTGCGTGGCGATTCAAAGTTGCGTGCGGAGTATCTGAGAGGCACACGAAAATACCCTCTGTCGCGCTCGCAAAAAGATGGTACCGAGCAGAAAAAACAGGCCTCCCGAAATCATCGACTATTTGTGTTCCCAGGTCTATGAGCTTGACTATGGCCTGTTTCGACGACTCATCCTCGTTGCCAAAGACCAATTTGGCCAAGCTTGCGACAGTCCTGGGCCCATTCAGCAACTCAAGTCTTAGGTTCGCTACCGAAACTTCTGAGCTAAATGTCTCTTCAAGAGACTTGCCCGAGATTCCCAGGCCAGCCGCAGCCGATTGGAATGCGGAGGGGCTCGTCAGTCCTGACCACTGAGCCGGACTGAGGGGACCCCAAGTTCCAGTCTCAATATTCCTGCGCTGGGGCAGTATCAGGTCGGATTCATCGCTCGATGAGTCGGTAATCGTGTATGGGTTTCCAAAGAAGTTAGTGGCAAACTTCTCTTTATCCGCAGAGGTGCCACCAATCGTTGCCGTGGTTCCAATCGTTTGGATCTTTCCGTCTGGATCAACTCGCTCGCGCAGTTTTCTGAGCAACATGGAGACCTCAACACCGTGGGCACCGTCATAGGTGTGTGCTTCATCTGCCACCACAAAACTCCACTTGTCAGAGAATGGACCATCAAAAATCGTGTGGTCTTCGGGCCTTAAGAGCAGGTACTCGAGCATCGCATAGTTCGTAAGCAGAATGTTCGGCGGGGTGGCCTGCATCTGCTGTCTGGAAATCAGCTCATTACTAGGAGGATTTTCTCCCTCCATCTTGCGGTAACGGTCAAGCGCTGATTTGGGGTCTGTTTCCGTTTCTCCTGTGTATCGCCCAAAAGTAATTTCGGGATAGTTGAGCAGTAGTTCTCTGATTCTCTTCACCTGATCATTGGCTAGAGCATTCATTGGGTATAGGAGTAAAGCCCTAACACCTGGCCCCAATTCACCGCGCTCCTTCTCGCGCATCAGGTGATTGAAGATCGGTAGCAAGAAGCTCTCCGTTTTTCCTGATCCAGTTCCAGTCGCAATCAGAACATTTCGACCAGACCCGATCTTTCTAATTGCCTGTTCCTGATGCGCATAGGTCGGCCTATCGATTGGAAAGGAGTTGCTTGCAAGCTTGAGAAACTCAGGCGATAGCACGCCCTCGGTGACCAACTCACCAATTGTCTTGCCCGTTACATAAGGTGGAGTTGCCTCCAAATAAGGGCCCTTCACGATGCCATTCTCACTACTGACAGAGTCAGCGATCGCATTCTCAATCGCTAGCCCCAACTTCTCATTCCTCGGGCTGATTAGCGATTGTAGATAGCGGCGATAAGTATCAGTGATTGCCGCAGCAGACTCTAGTGGGTTCAATGTGGTCATCGGGGACTTTCCATTTCTCTCAAGGCCAACTCAACAATGATGAGATCAATCTCAACAAGTGTCGGAAGCGCTTTAGCCATTTTCAGATAGAAAATCTTGTTTATCTCATATGTCGAGCGAGCCTCTTGATTGCCCCTCGCTGCGAGCCGAGCCATGAAAGCCATGCGTAGGGATATGCCGGGCCAATTCGCTATTCGACTTCGCAGCCCAGCAATCTCCTTGATTTCGGACGACGAAAGAATCGGCCTCGCATCTAACAGATGCCTTAATGCTTCAGGCAATAAGCCATCTTTGGCTAACAGTGCGCCAGCAGTTTCAACTGCCCAATCGTTACCGAGACCCGTAATCAACCGTTCAACATCTTGATAGAGGACTCTGAATACGTTGAGAAAAACATTTCCACCATCGAGCAATCGCCCGGGAAGGTAACCCTCTGATTGAATGGAAAAAAAGTCTTCTTCTAACCGGATCATCCACAACACTTCCGGTTTCCTGAAGTTCAATAGGTCTAGCTTGTATCGGATAGTCTCGAGCATTGAAGGTTGTTCCTCAAGCACCTTTGGGTTACTTACACCCCAGCTTGAAGGGGCCAAATTTAGAAGGTCTTCACCAGTCTCGTGGTCGTCCAACGCGCAGCCGATGGTTGCGAGCAATGGCCTTCCCACTTGATCGAGGACGTTAGCAATCGTCTTTTGAGTTGCCGTTGTAACGAAACCAGATTCGATTAGGTCTACAACCGACTCTGCCCTAGTTCGCTTGCTCGAAGGATAGCTATCGATGGGCTTGTCTGTGCCCTGCAGAACCTTGATGGCAAGGGCCTTTATTTCATTCGTGTTTACCCCCAAGGGAGCAAACAACTCTTCCGCACCTATGAAACAGGTCCAAGCAAGGTCTGCGCTAATCAGTTGGAGTTGGTCGGAAGTGTTTCCGGTCTTAATCCAATGCACAAGCGCCAGTTCGGGGCTTTTTGACCAGTCTGGCGGTTGAACCTCAAACACAAAAGTGTTGCTACCTTCGTAGTTCGGGGTTCTTCCAAAGTCGTGAGGTGCCCATGGGCTGCTTACAGCGACGGTTCCGGCGATTTCCCCGAGTGATCGGAATTCTTCCGGAATCTCAATTTTGTCTGAGTCAAGGTCGACGACAACGGGCAAACGCCATGGGGCCAATGGGGCATAAATTGCGAGCTGGAGTCCATCGGGCCTGTTTCCCTTCGGGAAAGAAAACTGGAGGAATCGTGATTCGTCGTCCAGCTCTACTACGTTGAAAAGCTTCTTTGGGTAGCAAGTGCCAGCTGGTAGCACTCTCCCGAGATTGTCCCTCAGCTCGAGGATGAATGACCCCTGAGCATTTGCCAGGTCGGACAGTTCACCTAGATTGAACTTGAACCATGGAGAACTTACTCTCGGGCTCAGAGTCTGGGTAGTTCCATTTGGCCAACGAGCAATCAAGGTCGAGGCGCGACTTACCTGTGAGGAAAAGAAGAGCTGAAGCTCCGTCAGGTTCTCCACGTTTGACTTCGTGGGCTCAATCCATTCAGTGTGGTTCTTTGATCTTGTGTTGAAGAGCTCCAGGTACTCATACTCTGCCCGCGCCGTCAGCTGAATGTCTGTATCAATTAGTTCAAGAGCAACGGCCCGAACTTTGCTTTCAAAGTGGATTGTCCTCAGTGTTGCTTCACCTCGTTTTACGGAGAATCTTGCTTCCTCAAGACCTTTGCCGTCAGACCTGAACTTTCGAACCTCGCCGTCGTAATCTGAGGAGAGTTGAGGTACAACGGTTCTGTTGATAATGGTCGTCTGACCAAATCCACGCGATACGCGAATGTTGAACTCCCCCAATAGGTGTGAGGGTGGGCAGGTTACGATTTGGCCTGACTTGGCTTTGGCCACAGTGGACCAAATCGGCTTGTTTTCTAAGTCCCTAATTTCGTATTGCCATTCATCATCATCTTGCGCAAGTGAGCCCACCTCAAAAGCGGGAAACTCAGAAAACACCGGCGAGCCCTGGGCATCAAATAGGCCGGCTACGAGCCCATTTGGCAGGGGCTTGGGTTTTCTGAATGCTGAGACCGCTCTGCGGAACGGCTTGTTTGAGCCAAAGTCAACCTCAATTGCTTCGGCCTCTGAGCAGTCAATTTCCAGTGCGAACCATTCGGAACCGGCATGCTCAACGCCCCAACCTAGGGGGGCGTCAATCTCCCGAATTTTGTAATTGCCCTCTACTCTTACCACCGGCTTGCCCGGCCCTAGACGCGTTTTTTTGGGAACTAACAGCCTGAGCACGCCCGGCTCTAGAGGACCTTTTCCACTGTCCAGACGACCCTCATCGTCAAAGAACAAGACTGGAAGTTCCTCAGCAAACAGGGTCAAATTCCAAGTTCTAGTCCTAAACTCCGGATTAAATAAGGTTGAACCTGAAGCCAGGTATTCAAAGTGAGTGGTCAACTGAGCCGTTGGCAAACTGACCGGGTAGGAACGTTCTTTTCTGGACAGGCCAGCAAGTTCCTGTGCAATGTCCACGGTGGCTAATTGATCACCCGATTCGACAGTCCATCTGATCGAGGATCGTTGAGCCTCCGGTAATCTCGGGAAAATCAGCTCAAGTTCGTTGTCAATGGACTTGGACCAAACGAGTCTTGGGGCCTTTATTCTTCCACTGGATTTTCCAGCACGGGAGACTCCAGACTTGCCCAGCTCTTCTATGAGTCGAGCAACTTCTGCAGATACCCTGGCGGGGAGACCTTTGCCTGAATTTGGATTGTCCGGATCATCGAGAATTTCGATACATTTCGCTACAAAGTCATCCGCAACGCTTCCACCTTGGTTTATGAAATGCCAGATCTGTTTGTCTAGAGAGGCTGCGGCTACGCGGTCTCCCGACATGGATCTGATCGACTCATTGAAGGTCAGATGATCGAAGTCAACTTCTCGTCTAAACTCTCGAATCAGCTTTCTTACGAACTTTTCCTGGCTGCTAACCGGAATTCCAGCATGAATTTGAATCTCGCCAATGCGGCCCAAAGGATGCTCGAAACGCTCGAGCCTGAACTTGTTCAGTGCCATGCGGTGAAGTCTGGAAATCAGGTCCTTATTTGACTCAGAGGGTTTGAGCCCTCCCAGACCTTTGAAGATATAGGGCCACAGCGTTGCCTGCTGCATTTGCGATGAGGCAACCAAGTTCAGTCCAACTAAGAACGCCGCTGGGTACTCTCTCGATACTCTCTGGGTCTGTTTCGTTTTGAAGAAGTACCCTATGCGCCGAAGTGCCGCCTCAGCATCCGAATCGTTGTATAGAACTTGAACCACAAGGGATGCATTTTCTAGCTGCTGTGCCCACTCTTCTTCGAGTCTGTCGATGTTGATTAATTGACGTTGTAAAGACTCATCCCACTCGACCTCTCCTGAGTCGTCGCTTTCTGAGAGGTCTTCACCAAACTCATCCCAGTCTTCCTCGTTGAGATCTGGCTTCATGGGCTATTCGCTCCCTGAAGCAGTCGAGACTGCGAAGTGGCCGGGGAACCAGTCTTGGGATTCAACCTCGCCAAAGTACTCAGCACCAGCATCGCCAAAGTAAATCAGGTCTCCGTCCCAAGTGACTCTCACCAGCTGGTTGTCCGATAACTCAATCCTGGCCCGCTTGAGGGTGGAGGATGTCACCAGTCCAAGATGAAGCTCATTGAGTGTGCTGCCAGTCTCTCGATCGATCAACTGGTCAGGAGTCAACTCATAGGAGTGTGGAAGTAAGAACTTAGAGAATGGATCCTGAGCTGGCTCCTCCTCGATGCCCCAGAAGCCAACGCACCGCAACACTCCTTGGATGTAGGCCGCCACTTGACCAAGCTCATCAACCCAAAGCCAACCGGGCTTTAGTAATTGCCAAAGCTTTAGGTATCGCTCTTGCTGAAGCGGAGTCAGCTCGGCAAGAACATTTGCCTTTTTCACTTCGTCAACGAGAGCGCCAGAATCTTTAAGTTCAATTTTCCTATTTGGCAAACCACCGATCCATACAGCTCCCACTGCTCTTTGAATCTGTGGCTTCACAGAATCGGCACTCGAACCTGATCCAGTTGGAGTTGGACTTGGGACATGAGTCGGACTCTTGTAAGAACCTGCCCTTAGTGCCAGCGCTCGCTGTCGGACGGCTTCAATTTCCTCCGCAACGCTCAGTTCGCACTTGAGTGAAATGTAAGAGCACAGCTCAAGGGCCTTGACGAGATCATTTATGTTGTGTGGATTGTGGTCGTGGTACCAGCGATTTCTGGTGTCGACTAAGTCCCGAGCGTTCTTGAAAAAGTTATAGGCCGTTGTAGGAAGAAACTGGGCTACTGGCGACTGTTGATTGAAGTAAGGCTCATTTATGATCCAGTTGAAATCGTAGGGTGAGTAGGATCTTTTGTAGCTCTTTCCTTTGCGCTGTGCTTCGTGATAGCGAATATCCTCCAGTTTCTCCATCCAGTCACGACCGTAGGTTGCTGACATACCCTCATTTATTCGACTGCCGAGCTCAATCCCGATCGCAGACAGGGCGGTACCAAAGGTTCCTAAGCAATCGCCAGGTGAGGTGGACTCTGGCATGTGAATTTCGTAGTTAGCCATGATTGCTAATCGACTACTTTGCTCTCACCTAGTTGCTTCATAAGAGCCACCACTCGGGTTAGAGCCCAAGGTAGTGTCAGCAATTGGAATTTCTCCTCTGGAATCGAGATTGCCAAGCTCTGCTTGAACTTTTTTGCAGCAGGGTTGAGGCTCTCCCAAGTTCCCACCGTGAACCCAAGACCAATTAGCCAAGCCTCTGCGCTTTCTCCAAGGAGTTCATCAAGTTCAGACATGGAGATGAAATTGAGAGTCGGCCAAGCTTTACCTCCGGGTCGAAGCGCTCTTAGCGGGGCGACCCAGTCACCATTGCTTAGCCGTTGAACAGTCATTGATCCATTGCGATCTAGGTGGCTGTATTTGGGGGGAGGAGAGCTTAAGAAGTCAGTCAGTTTGATTAGGGTGTTTTCAGGCCCGAAGTCTTTCACGAGAACCTCAGCCACAAGGAGATCTGGGGTTCTTACGACCGCGACGTAGCCTTTGCCTAGAAGATTGCCAGGGGCTTCAAGTTGTCTGACTTCGCCCGAAAGTTCGACCTCAATCCCGGCCAGAGTGTATTTCACGTCAACCCCCCAATACGTCGGGTCCAGCATACCTATGGGCTATGACTTTTTCTCGTCCTGATTTCATGCCCCTATTGCCTTGCAATTGCCAGCAACCCGGGCCGCATTATTCTTTCACTGGGGGGATGAATGAAACTGTTGGACTTAAGAAATGCACTGGTTGTAACTTCAAACACCATTGACTACCGCAAGTGGGCTGGCAATGTTGGTTACGAGGACGAACTTGGCTTGGTTTACGACTACGACGATTCGGTCGCGAACTGGCACAAAATCAATCTTGGTTCCAACCTTTTCATTTCAAGGAACGGGCTACTGATTGGTGTCGGGGTAGTTCATGAGGTTACCGCGGAGCAGAAGCAAAAGGAGCTTTTCTCTTGCCCGCACTGTGAAAGACAAACCTTGTCGGAGAAGTCAGGCAACCTCTTCTACTGCGCAAAGTGCGGGAGAACGATTTCCAAAGAAGACCGAAGACGCACTGTAAAGGCGGTGGCTCGAATACAGGCCCGCTATGAACGCGCCTGGTACCCCGCAACGAGCGCAGTCAAGTCAGTCGACATCCTTGATTTTTTGATCACACGGGATAAGCAAAGCGCAATCAGGGAAGTAAATCCAAAGCGTTTCCCTCAACTTTGTAAGGCTATTGGCATCTCACATGAACAACTAACGATTCCTGTCTAACGGTGGAGAGGATTTCTTGAAGCGCTGCAGACTGGGATGTTGTCAGCGCCTGGACGTATGCTCTAAGAGATTCAAGTATTGGGGTAAGAGTTGAAACTAAGGTCGACAAGGCAAATCACCTGGAGTATCGAAAGCCAGGCATCTGGCATCAATGGTCTAGAGATCCACTTCGGGATGGGGCCCCAGCCGATTCAAGTGGCGCTAGCTGAGAGCGCGACTGAGCCAAGTCGTGTAACTCTGAGGACCCTGTTCGCAGATAGAAAAGGGAATCAGAACACCCTGATCGTCGTCGTCATCCACGGCGACCAGGCAAGCCTATTTGGCCCAGATGCCGACACGGAAGTTATGCGTCTTAGGGTGTCAAATGCCGAGACCATTCTCAATTCAGTTCTTGCTCAACCCAATGAGCTCCTCGCCTACCAGCGGATTACTTCAATCTGGCGATCAAAGCAGACTACAGATCTAGTTGGCTTCACGAACAATGGTCTTTTCGCGAGCCACTACATCCGAAGTAGTGTGAACCACCATCCCAAATGGAGAAGGGCCCAAGAGGCCTCTGTAAAGATCCAAAACCTAAGGGACCAATCGCTCATAGCCGCGCTCGGCTTCGAGATCACATCGCGACCATCCAATACCTTTGTTCTAAGCGCCAAGGGTCAGGAACATCGTGCTGTAGCAATCCTGCTAGATCAGTCCGAGAGCTTTGAGTCGAAAAGCACCAGGCTCCAGGCATCTCCTGTTGAGTGGAGCCTAGCAATCGCAGCCGAACAGGGTGCCCCTTGGGTTATCGCGATCAAAGACTCGCAGATTCGTCTTTACCCAGCGAAAGACGGAGTAGGTGTTGGCCAAAAAAGCCAGGCTGAGACTTACTTCGAAATTGATCTACTAACGATCGAGGACGATAAAACTGGCCTGCTGGACCTCATCTTCTCAGCAGAAGCTTTGGCCGAGGGTGGCACCGCTGATGAATTGTTGGCAAACAGCCGCAAGTTCGCATCTGAGCTCGGGGTTCGCCTCAGGGAGCGAGTGTACGAATCAGTTGTGCCAATGCTCGCGACCGAGGTGGCCACTCAATTACGCTCCAAGGGACATGAGCTTGACTCGAAAGGGCTTGAACTTTCCTACGAGCTGACCCTCCGCATTTTGTTCAGGCTACTTTTTCAGGCCTATGCGGAAGACCGTGGCCTTCTGCCGTCAGGCAGAAATGAAAACTTTGACAAAAACAGCATGAAGCATTGGGCTCAGTATCTTCTGAACAGAGACGTGGATGCCCCATACGGTGACGCTGCAACAATTTGGCTGGACTTGATTCAAGTCTGGGACGCAATTGATCAGGGCAACCCAGACATGCAAATCCCTGCCTACAACGGCGGACTGTTTGGATCCAGCCCAGAGCTCCACCCAGAAGGAGCATTGATACGGAACCTAGCGATTCCGGATCGAGTCCTTGCCCCGGCTCTGAGAGCTTTGGTTATAGACGACAACACCGAAGACGGTGTCGCCGGTGCGGTCGACTTTAGATCGCTCAGTGTTCGTGAATTCGGCACCATATACGAAGGTCTCCTTGAAAGCTCCTTGTCGGTTGCGGATCAGGATCTGACTGTTGACTCGAAAGGGGCTTGGGTCCCAGCAAAGCCCGGTGATCAAGCGCTAGCGAAGGCCAAGGAGGTTTACTTTCATTCGGCATCTGGGAAGCGAAAAGCAACAGGCTCTTACTACACGCCTTCATTCATTGTCGATCACCTTGTTGAAAGTGCGGTAGAACCCGCCCTCAGTGAACACCTTGCGAGAGTAAAAGAACTCATTGATGCAAACGATCAGGCGGCCGCCTACAAAGCATTCTTCGACTTCAAAGTCGCCGATCTAGCAATGGGGTCTGCACACTTTCTTGTTGCAGCGATTGACAAAATCGAAACAGTCATGCGTTCGTTCCTGCTAAAGCCTGGAAATGAAATAGGTGGCGTAACTTCGGAGCTCTTGCGATTGGAGTCCGCAGCAAAGGAAGCCTTGGGTAAGGACGAAGCTGCCTACGCAGAGATAGAACGTGCCAGCCTGTTGAGGAGACAAATTGCCAGAAGGTGTATCTATGGTCTTGACGTAAATCCAATGGCGGTTGAGTTATCAAGACTTGCAATATGGATTCACACGTTTGTTCCGGGACTACCAATGTCAAGTCTTCAGCATAACCTTGTCTGCGGTAACAGCCTGACTGGGATTGGAACGGTTGATGAGGGACTGAACGCACTGATTCCAAAGCGTGCAAAAGGGCAGATAACACTTTTTGATGGGGTGATTGAAAACTCTCTTGAGGAGGCTAAGTCTCTCCTTCAAGATGTTGCTAGCGCGGACGAGGCTAGTAAAGCAGAGGCGAAGAAGGCCGCCGAAGCCTCAAGTCTTGCAAGGAATAGAGCCTCCTCGGCAAAAATGATTTTTGACCTGGCAGTCGCCATAAGGCAAGGAATTGTTTCGAGCGCTGCCGCCATGGACGAGAGTCAGTGGGTTGAGCTTTACGGGCAAGAGGCCGTCTCGCAAGTAATAGAGATGCTAAAGCCTGCCCATATGCCTTATCTATTTCCTGAGGTCTTCCTGAGAGAAGATGCCGGTTTTGACGTTCTGCTTGGTAATCCGCCTTGGGACAAAATTGAAGCCGACATTTCCGGTTTCCTAACCAGGCTTAGGCCTGGCTTCAACTCGCTACCTCAAGGGCAAAGGGAGGCGTTTACCACTGAGTTCCTTGGAACTCCTTCGAAAGATCTCGATGACTGGTATCGAGAGAAGGAGTCCTATGATCTAATTCGCCAAGCCGTTTTATCCACAGGGGATGAAGGTGTGGGAGCTGACCACCCAGACCTTGCCAAAGCTTTTGCCTGGCGCTACTTGAAGCTTGTTTCGAGGTGCGGAAGCGTAGGAGTGGTTTTGCCAAAGACCATACTGTCAGGCAAGGCCATGGAGGTCTGGAGAAGTCACATCATAAATGGATCCAAGTCTGCGGATTTTCTCATGGCGACAAATTCAGGCGGCTGGGTGTTCGAGAATGTTCATGCCCAAAAGGAGTTTGTTTTCTGCTCAATCACGGGGACTAAAGTGAACTCCTCTCTTAGGGTGGCCGGGCCTTTTAGCTCAAGGACACAGTGGGACTCCAAGAATGAGATGGATCTTGTGGCCCTCTCGCTTTCCGACCTAGGGGAGAACTTAGAGTTCCCTTCAGCACCTACTTCAGCAGCTTGGCGGGTGTTGAAAAAGCTCAAGAAGGCTCCCCCATTTTCTACTTCACCCTTATTCTCGAAGTCTTTTTACGAGTCCGACGCAACAAAACACAAACCACTTTTTGATTTTTCGATGAATGGAGACATACCAGTCTACAAAGGAGCAAGTTTCAATCTTTGGACCCCTTTTACTGGAGAGCTCTACGCTCGAACATCGATGGAGTCAGCGATGCTCGTAGCTCGGCAGAAGTTGAGTTCAATTCAGGCTACAAGCCCGGAGGCAAAAGCTCACTGGGGGCCAGATGTGCTTCCCTTTAAGCATAGGAGAATTGCTTATAGATGGACTACTAATTCAACTAATTCAAGGACCTTCGTGTGTGCGATGGTTCCAGAAAATGTGCTGCTTACTAATGGCAGTCCTTACCTTCTACCCCATAAAAGCACTGAGTTGAACTGGGCGATTTTGGGAGTCCTATCATCCCGAATCTTCGACTGGTATTGCCGACGTTATGTGGAAGGGACAATGAGGCAAGGAATCCTGAACGCGGCTCCATTTCCTGAAATGGATGAGACAAGATTGATGGAAATCGCGACCCTGTCTCAGTCTCTTGAATCGCCCACTACAGATCCCAAGCGAGGTGCTGATCTTGCCAAGCTCGATTTTCTGGTGGCGAAGAGTTTCAATCTCGACTTCGAGGATGTTGAGGTAATCATGACAACTTTTCATAAAACCTGGGACCCGAGCGCCCATCTGGACAACATTTCAAAACAATTTTCGGAGGGCGATCAGTGACGGATCAACAACCAACCTTTGCAACCAACCGCCCGGCTAAGGGCGAGTCAGTTGAAGCTGAAGTCAATCGCCTTTTCAGATTTTTGAGAGAGAATCTCAAGTCCACTCCTGAAATTGCAATCGCAACCGCCTATATCAACCCCGCAGGGTTCAATTTGTTAGCCGATGAATTGGAAAAGGCCCCTCGAATTCGACTCCTCTTGGGTGCAGAGCCAGATCAACAATTGGTTCAAGCCAAAGTACAGGATGAAAAGGGAATTGAAGAGCGCTTGGCTGAAGCCTCGATGTCCCATGAAGAATGGCTGCGACGCGAACGTGACCTAACTGGCTTCACTTTGGAGTCTATGGCTGATGCAGAAAGAATGGTTGCCTGGCTCAAGCAGGTCGACCCTGAAGGTAAAGCGAAGGTTGAGGTCAGGCGCTTCACCAAGGGCTTCCTTCACGGCAAGGCCTACATTTCATCTGCACCTGGTATGGATGGCGTACTTGCTGGATCTAGCAATATGACTTACGCAGGACTCAAGCTGAACGCCGAGTTGAATCTTGGCTATCCAGCTGGAGATCAGCAAAACGGAAAGAAGGTCGTTGACTGGTTCGAGGAATACTGGGCACAGTCCGAGGACTATGACCTTGCTGGGGTTTATGAGGCTATCTGGGCACCACATTCTCCCTGGGATGTGTTCTTGCGAATGTTGTTGGAGCTGTACGGTTCAGTGCTTGACGAAGAACGTCCTACCCCCAGCACCTTCGATCTAGCGAGTTTTCAGTTAGACGGCATAGCCCGCATGAAGCGCCTACTCGAAACCAATGGCGGTGTGATCGTTGCTGATGAGGTGGGTTTAGGAAAGACCTTCCTTGCTGGAGAGGTAATCAGGGATGCGACCGATGAGCGCAGGCAACGAGTCTTGATCATCTGCCCGGCAGCCCTAAAGAGCAGCATGTGGGAACCATTCCTGAGTAAGTACGGGTTCCGACTCACTGACGTGATGTCTTACGCGGATGTCCGGAACAAGATGGACCCCGAGCACAAAGAGCACGTGAAGTTCATGAGCCAAATCCCCGACTACGCGATGATCGTTGTTGACGAGGCACACAACCTGCGTAATGCGAGCGCCGAACAATCTAAGGCTATTGACCGAGTGATTCTCGAGGGCAAATACCCCAAGAAGGTAGTTCTTCTAACTGCTACCCCCGTGAACAACTCGCTAACCGATTTGGACACCCTAGTTCGCTACTTCATTCGCGACGATGCCCGATTCGCAAACTTAGATATCCCGAGTATTCGCAAGTACATTCGACGCGCGCAGGACATGGATCCAGAGAACCTATCTCCTGAGCATCTTTTTCAGTTGATGGATCAAATTGCTGTAAGGAGAACTAGGAAGTTCGTCAAAGAGTTCTACCCGAACGACTCCATCAAGAACCCCAAGGGGGAACTCGTCCCAATTAAGTTCCCAACCCCGAGGGTGCGGAAAATTGATTATGACTTGAACGATGCGGCCGAAGCTTTGGTGACGGCTGTGCTTAGTGCACTGACTATTGATGAGAACGATGATTTGTACTCTGCTTACAAGACGGCCAAGGCAGACCCCAATCGCTTGATGCTAGCCAGGTACACGCCTAGCCGTTATCTCCGAAATGCCGGCGGGGTTGAGCGCATTCAGATTCAGAACGCTGGTCTTCTGAGGAGTGCCCTTCTAAAGAGACTGGAGAGCTCTGCAAGAGCATTGAGCTTCACGCTAAAAACCTTAATAACTTCGCACACAAAGTTCATTCAAGCTATCGAAGCTGGTTTTGTTCTTGAGGGAGAAGCATTGCGTGAGTGGGTTTCCTCTGATTCTGACGATCTTGAATCAGCGCTGGCTGAGCTAGATGAGAAGGCTCTGCAAAAGGCACGTCCTGTGGCTGATTACTTCAGCTATGCCCTGATGGCCGATGCAAAGTCAGACCTTGAACTCTTGAGATCCCTTTCGCAATTGGCGGAAAAGGCCCTTCAGCTTGAAGACCCAAAATTCATGGCCTTGACTGAGCAATTGGAGAATCTCGCAAAGCAGGCCAGGCGCCCTCACCCATCTGGGGTAAGCCAGGGCGATCGCCGTAAGGTGATTGTATTTTCAACCTATTCAGACACTGTTATTGACGTCCACGAGCGGTTAGAAAAACTAATGGCTCAGGAGCCCGAAGGGGCTATTTCGGACTACAGCGGAAGGATTGCTGAACCCCAGTTTGGATCCTATGCATCCGTTCACAAAGCTGGCAAGTCAGGTGGAGTCGACCAGGGAGGGCGAGCCAATGTTATTGAAGGCTTCGCTCCAAAAACTGCGAGTCGATTTAATGACGCTGGAGAACCCACTGGCGAAGACAAGTACGACATTTTGATCACAACTGACGTATTGGCTGAAGGTGTCAACCTCCAGCAAGCCGGGCAGATTATCAACTATGACTTGCCTTGGAACCCGATGAGAATCGTGCAGCGCCACGGTCGTGTCGATCGCCTTTTTAGCGAGCATGACGAAGTGCACCTTGGGCTGTTTTTCCCTGCCAAGCACCTCGACGAGATGCTGGGACTCCAGAAAACTTTAGAGCGAAAGTTAGCCCAAGCGGAAGCCGCTATAGGAGCTGCAAATGTTTTGCCAGATCGGGATGGGGCTTTAGATGTTATCTATCACGACCCAGCGAAGATCGAGGAGGAATTTGAGGAACTCCTTGATCGAGGTGGTGTTGGCTCAGCACTATCGGGTGAAGAATTCCGCAGGAGGTTATTCAAAGCCTTGAACGACTTCAAACTACTGAGGGATCAGGTCAGCCACCTTCCCTATGGTGCTGGCAGTGGATTTGTGAATCCTCGTGCCAAGAGCAACGGATACGTATTTTGCGTGAAGATAGCTGGACATCCAGACCCTTGGTTTAGGTTCGTCAAAGCCAACGATGACTGGTCAATCGCCGAGGTGGATGGGAAACCAGTCATTCAGGATGAGCATTTGTTCAGCTTGACTATGGCTGATCCCAAGGTCGAGAACACCCCAAGAGATGTTTCTGAAGCCGCCTATGCAGGTGCATTCCCTGCTTGGCAGGTGGCCCAGTCCTCTGTATATGAAACGTGGAAAAAGCTTACCGACCCGATAAACCTTCAGCCCGAGACCCCTAAGTCCTTCCAGGATGCGGCGATCTTCGTCAGACAAAAAGGTGGAGCACTTGGTCATGAGATCCAATCTCACACCATCATGAGGTTGCGAAGTGTTCCTAGTCGACGAGTATCGAATGCGATGAGGTCTCTGCTCAACAAGGGTCTGAGCGACGCGGAACTGCTAGCTGAAATCTTGCAGCTGCTTGATTTCGAAGGTATCCAACCCGCACCCGAGCCGAAACCGCTCCCAGAGGTGAACATTTCTGAGGTCAGGCTGATTGCGTGGATGGCGGTCCGCAAGGGCTAGTCGTACAGGCTTTTTCGGGATTTGTGCACAACAGTGGAATTCCGCGTTCCTGGCCACTTAACTGATTGACTTCGCATCGTAGTCGAGCTACTTTGCTGTGGGGATATTAACGGGGGGTTAGTTGACAGATCTTCACGTGGAGCAGCTTGCAGCTCTGGATGAGTTAATGGAATGCAATCAGCCAGTATTTATTACTGGTAGTGCAGGGACTGGAAAGAGTTTTCTGCTTCGTGAGACTCAGAGACGTCTGGAGGAATTAGGCCCAGTCGCCTTAGCTGCTCCAACTGGCATCGCTGCTCTCAATATTGGGGGAATGACTCTTCACAGCTTGTTTGGGCTGTCGACAGACGGCGTGCTGCTTGGAGACAGGTTTCGCCGCAAAGGAAGCGAATACTTTCAGTCGCTAGTCGCCCTTCTCATAGACGAAGTCTCAATGGTTCGAGTCGATGTTATGGACAATGTTGACCGCGCACTTCGTTATCACCGCCAGTCAGACGATCCCTTCGGTGGTGTGAAGCTGGTGCTATTCGGTGATCCCTTTCAGCTGCCTCCAGTTTTGAAGGAGGAAGACTATAAAACGAAGTACGACCCTTGGGGTTGGAAGTGGCGCAACGCGTTTATTGACAAATACTTTTTCCTTGCCCCAAATCTCCTAAGAACTGGAATCAGAAGTCTCGAGCTGACTCATATTCACCGGCAAGGTGCAGACCTTGAGTTCGCTCAGATTCTGAACCGCATCCGAAATGACAGGGTTCGTCCAGAAGACTTCGAATACCTTAACGATCATTCGAAACAAACGCCCCCGAAGGTTGACTCGCTTCGATTGTTTGGCAAGAACGACGCAGTTGATTCTTACAACAGTGCTAAGTTCAACGAACTACCAGGCAGGGGCCAAACCTTTCAAGCGAACTGGATAAAGAATCGAGAGTGTAAAGGGGTTCCCCTTCGATCTGGAGCGATCCCAGAGAACTCCGTGGCAGAGCCTGAGCTGCAGCTGAAGCCAGGTGCACGTGTCATGTTCATCAAGAATGACGACCAGGCTGGAGCGGGAATTCGGCGCTGGGTAAACGGCACACTTGGTCAGGTAGTTGCCTGCAGGCATGACGGCATCTCGGTGGAATTAGATTCAGGGAAGACGGTTGAAGTCGGCAGGTCGAAGTTTGATGTCCGAGAGTTAGTTCAGGAGATGACTCCTGAAGGCAAGACTAAAGTTTACGGAGCCATTACCGGGTGGTTTCAGCAGTTCCCACTGAAGCTTGCTTGGGCTGTAAGCGTCCATAAGTCTCAGGGGCAGACTCTGGAAGAGGTAGTTCTGGACTTCAATGACCAGTACTTTGAGGCAGGCCAGGCCTATGTGGCACTCAGCAGAGCGCGTCGACTCAGCGACATTTACTTCGAAAGCCCTTTTTCACCCGCGGCCCTAATGCCTCTAAATGCACAAGTGAAAAGCTTCATGGAGAAGTCCGAAAAGTACCCATTCAGTTCGCGAACGATCCTAGAGAAAGTTTGGCATGAATGGTCTGGTGCGCTTCAAGACTGGTGCGAAGAAAATCGAGTTGCCCCGCAAGAATTCGAGGCTGCGATGGCCAAGTTCATAGAACACTCATCGCAGTTCAAAACCATGACCGACTTGAACAATTTCTTGCTGAAGAAGTATCAGCAGGGCACCGCCAGTTTTCACAAGTGCCTTGAGCTTATTGTTGATGTCGATGCCGACTGAGATATTGGCTGCGAGATTTGTCAGGTGTTTCATTTGATTCGGAAAGAGTCAGCAGGGGTGATTTCCCGTTGCCATAGGGGCGGAGAAGACTCAAGCCTGGGCTCGTAATGATTCCCTGAAACAATCTGGCAGACCTTCCTGGGCATTCGCCATCACAAAGACACGAATTAGGCAAACTCTGTCTTCAAAACTTTCGAATCACCATCGAGTAACAGAAGTGCGGAACAATCTCTCCGTTTAGCCGACTGAGGCCGAGAAAAACTTTTGGTTTGGCAAACTCAAAACGGAGTGAGCTAGCGCACTCGTCCCCCCAAAGGGTCGCAGAGGGGGGTTGCCTTTTCATGGAAACACATCCTCGAGTCTGGCGGATCCAATGCTGACGACCTCAGCCCAGATCTTTGCTGCACAAATTGCGACTGGTCCGGGCAGGAGTGGCATGTGGCAGCACCCCTGACCCACAGTATTTGGATTCTCATTGATAGGGAACGACTTTCATCTCCAATTGGGCTAGTTGCCGGGAGATTTGACGAGGTAATCGAAACTTTTTTCCTGGGGCAATGGACCGACCTGAGGTCGACGGAACAATACGAACATTGGCTAGAGCTCGTGCACAAACCACTGACTCTCACTGCCCCATTTGGCGACGTGAGCCCTGCCCTAGTCGCTGAACTTAGGGCTGGGCTTGATTTACTTGACGAAGGCAGTCTGTTCGCTGCCGGATTCCAGGCATTGCTTCAACCCCCAAGGTTCAAGCTGGATAATCCGATGAACCTAAACGGATAGTGCGACGGGAGCCGCATAAGACCGTGAGCTCGCGTTGAGACTCTAACGAGGGTTGCCACAATTCGGACAAAACTTTTGCTCTTCGCTCGTGAACTTGAAGCCACAGGAACTGCAGAATGCACTCTGATGCGGAACAGACTTAGTCAGCTTGGAATCTGAATTCATACCAGACGCCTGCTTTCCCATTAGCCACTCCGGTGGCTCGTAACCACCAGCAGCATCTGAACGTGCTTTGTAGTGAGAGGCCAGATCATCTTGCCCTTGAGCGCTGTAAACCAAACTTAAGAAATAACTCGCTTCACTCTCTGCGTATTTATCCTTCTGTTCGAGAGCTTCCAAAAGTGTCTCTTCACTTCGCTCGAGATCTCCCACGAGATAGTAAGCAATTCCTAGATTCGACATTGAGTTCGTGGACTGGTCCAACATGCCCTGACCAATGTTTTGGCGAGCCAGATACCTGACATTGGAAATCGATTCTGGTTCTTCCTTTAGTTTCGGAAGCAAAAAGGAGTAAATGAGGGTGTTGATTCCATGAATCAAAAAGGGACCAGCACCATCATTTGCGAGGGTATTGAGTCTCTCAAGCGCGTCGTGAGTATTCCCTGAACTAATGAAGGCGGCTGCTTCTGAGTAAACATCTTGAGTCTGTGTGGTTATCTCACCGATGTGGGTATTTGGGACCCACTGCGGAGCCGCGAGCCGACTTCCACGGCTTTCGTAATCCACCATATTGTTGCAGGGACTGCCCACTACATCATCCCAAGGCGCTGGGTAGTCACGGTCTCGATAGTTCTCGAAGCCGTCTTCTACTGTGCTCATGGCATAAGTGCAACCGTCAACAATTACAGGCATTATCTTGGCCAAATGAGGAATTGACTCTTCATCAAACCTCCAACCGAATTGGATGGCATCTGGAAAGAGGCTTCCGTCATAGCGGATACCCCGCCCAGCGAGACCTTTAGAAAGAGTTTTTGAGTAACCCTGCACAAGACCGTTCTTTCTCAAGCAAAAAAACGGAATCGGCCTTGCTTCATTCGGAACATCAGCGAAAGCCATGTTTCGGCTAAAGGACATGATCTGAGTGCTCGGAAATGGACTTTCACTCAAGTAGGCAAGTTGCTTAATCAGAACTGGAATTTGGAGTTTCGTTGACAGTTTTCCCACTGTCCAACCGTCCTGCTCTGGCGGGAAGGAATATGTAGCAACCTCCCCATCGTCTCCAATCACTTCAAAGGAATTAAAAGACTCGAGTGGAACTGGAGATGCTAAGAGATCTACAAACCAATAGGCAGTCGTCTTGCCATTGGAGTCTTTGTAGATCTCAAGAGATTGGATGAACGGTGTAGATTTTTCGGTTCCCCATTGCCCATCAAGCCGATGTTTGACATCAAGCTCTACCTGAGCTTCGTGCGAGATTGGCCAGAGAGTTTTGTACTCCATGGCTACGCCTTTTGCCTCCAGGTAGCCAACAATTGCTTGACCCAGTTTCGTATCTGGGATGCTTTCCAGCTCACCTTGGGTACCATCAACGACTTCAAACTGCGGGATGATATTTAGATTTGCCCGGGCAGCATGCGAGAGCAGCCGAGCACCCTCAGCATGGTAAGTAGGCTCAGAGCTGTATTGGTCCTCTAGGGAAATTAGCCCGTAGTCCTCAAACCAACTGTCGGCATTTCCATCGACCAAAGCCAAGGAGAGTTTTTGCCAAGGAGACCCCTCCTCCTGCTGTGACTTTCCAAGATTGGTAGATCCCCCACCGCCAATTTTTGCCATTGCCCCCCCTTTTTCAATTCCACTATAGTTTCCCCAAGGGGCCACCTTGTGTGGACATTTTGATTGGGGGACAGCTATGGCATCAAAAATCGAAGTAATGAATTTTCTCAACCAGAAGTATCACTTCGACCAACTTACGGACAACTTAGTCAAGTTTGTGTTCGATCTTGACAGCGGGCGTTCGCAAGTTGTGTTCGCATATGTGGATGAGGATTTTTTGGTCATCTCCAGCCCTTTTGCCTCGGAAGATGCCATCACGCCTAACTTAGCGTTCAAGTTAGCCGAGGACTCTCTGTTTGGCGTCAAGAAAATTGGAGGCATGTTTCAGGTCGTGCACGTGGTACCTACAGCAGACATTGATGAAAGTGAAATCGTTATGGGTCTTGGTCTAATTGCTAGGGCCGCGGATAACCTTGAAGCTTCTGTAGGCGGCGACGGATTCTGACCATTGTCGGCAACTGTTCGGCGTCCTGTTGGGGTTTCTTGATCCTTTAGTCCGACTGAATGGGTTGATAAGTTGACAACACCTCGAGTGCGGCTGGCCAAAGAGGTACTGTTGCAGGGATTGAGTCGTGCCAACTTTTGATCAGTTTGTGCATCTGGCCTATTGCCCGGTCCCTAGTTTGGTCTTCTCTTGTTGCTAGCGATTCGAATTAATCAGAAGTGCTCAAGCCCTGCCAATCGGCTCACACTCTTCACGTCATCAACCGATGAGAAGTTCGCTTTCAGCAAGTGCTTGGATCGCACCACATAACAAACGCTTTTAGCTCGGCTTATGGCGACATTCATTCGGTTGCGATCGAGCAGGAATCCAAGACCCCTTGGTGCATCTTGGGCAGAACTTGCTGCGAGACTGTAGATCACAATTAGGCCCTCGCGACCCTGGAACTTGTCGACGGTTCCGACTTGAACCTCTCCAAATCCAGCTTGGTCTAACGCTCTCCTTATCGCATTAACTTGCGCGTTGTAGGGAGCAACGATGAGGATCTCGCCAGCTCCAACTTCGGAGATGTGTTTAGCAACTAACTCGACTACTCGTTCAACCTCTTCCATTGAAGATGTTGAGCTACCGAGGTGATCCAGTTCCACTGTGTGAAGGCCTGGAGTTGCGCCGTCGATTACGTACTTGCTTGTGAGCGCGTGCGATCTGAGTTTGTTTTCATACGCCAGCCAAGAGACCACCTTGTTAATCTCTGGGTGCAGGCGTCTCGTAATCTCGACAAAGTAGCCCATCGTGTCAGGAAGAATCTCATGTTTGCCCATGTAATGACCAAGCGCTGATTCCTCAACGCCGCCAGGGTGCGAAGCTTTGACGACCTGAGGGAGTTGCTGAGGGTCACCGAAGAGAATTATGTTGTCCACAATCAACGAGCCGGCCAATGTGTCTACTAATGAGAATTGTGCGGCCTCATCGACAATCAGGTAATCAAAGTGGTGGGTTCTTGCGAGCTTGTTGCATAGAGCGAAGCTTGTGGCTCCGTAAACAACAGGACCCGCATACGGCATCTCTTCCGGGAGGTTGTTCCAAAGTTCCGATGGCTCATTCTTGTTGCTTGGTGCCTTGAAAATGCTTTCCGCATCGACACCAGCGTCAAGGCATGCCTCGAGAACGTTCTCTATTGCGGCATGAGAGTTTGCAGTTACTGCGACTCTTTTACCCTGCGTCAATAACTCCTTGATGAGATGCGATGCGAGGTAAGTCTTTCCCGTTCCCGGAGGACCTTGCACCGCCATAGTGGTTCGATCCATTCGCAATGCAGAATCAATGAGAGCAGGTAAGTATTCGCCGTCAAGTGGTTTTGCTAACGGTCGGTCATCAACCATCTGAGGTTCTCGCCTCAAGACTAGGTCCAGAGCCGCAGCTCCAAGAGGGGCAGGGGAGCGAGGTGAACCCCAAATTGATGTGATGCTCCTGACGAGCTCAACCAAACTTTGCTCTTTGGACTCGGTGGGGAATTCTTTGTTCTCGATTATGCAGTAGGGCTCGAGATCTAGTTCTTCTGGCTTTCGGGTCCTACGTGCAAAGGTGAAGGACCAGTCGTCAATCTCGAGCACCTCGCCCTTGTTGAAGTCATTGGTGGTTCCACCTCTTGAGAAACCAACGATGATTGGGTCTCCAGGCTTGGGCCTATATATTGCTTCATCAGGCAGGTCGCACCGGTAAACCCGAGTGAGCGGGCCGTTCTTCTGTTTCTGATAGTTGTCAATCTCTTCGGGTTCAATGACCGGGAGTGTCCCTTTGTCCTGGAGCATGTCTTCAGCACTCTGGTTTAGCCGGACGAAGACATCCACCCAGTGCATAACCTTCTCTCTTCGGTAGAAGAGAATCGAGTTGGCGAGGGTCTCCCACGCACCAGCGTTTTTATCCAGTTCCTCAGAGTCACCCCAAGGCCAGTTCGCAAGGGGGGCAAAGAGATTCTCGGTTTCTCTCTCTAGTTCGGCGAGCGCTTCTTGGGCTTTGAGAATCTTCGCTTCTTCTTCGGGCGTGGCTTCGGCCTTTGGAGCTGGTTTTCGGGTGCAAGCCCCGGGCATCGAGGCAAGCCAGTCGTATAGCCACTGAGTGGATTTGACGTCATCGCGGTTGTAGCGCATCAATGCATCGAGCAGATTTTCGGCCTGCTTTTCGGAGTCTGCTCTAGTTTCTGGATCAAGAGATTCATCCTGGGCGGCTTTTGTGTGCAAGCGCCAGTCGTCGTAACCCACAATGCTGTCCGCTGCAGTTGCAACAGAGGAATCGCCAATCTTTTCTCGTTTGAATCCGTAGTGGTTTTCTAGGTTCTTGATCGAATATTTTGGCTCACCCACTCTGATGCTTTTCAGCACCACTGGGTATAGGTCTACAAATCGACCCTCTCTTTGAAGATCAGCCAACTCACTCTGCATCACGCCGTGCCGAATGCTCAGTCTTCGAAGAGCGGTCTGTTCGTAGGATGCATAGTGATAGATGTGCGCATCGGGAAAACGATGCATTCGATGTACAACCCAGGTCATGAAGTCAATGAAAGCCTGCTTCTCCTGCTCTCGGCTGTGAGCCCAGAAACCTTTGAATCCGCCATCTCTTGTCCAGTTTCCAAACAAATACTCAAGCCCACCGTCACTCTCGTATGGGAATCCCTCCATATCGAAGAAGACATCGCCATCTGCTTTCTTCGGAAGATATTGAATGGCGGGGTTCTCTAGAAGCTCATGCACTGGCTTGCTAGCTTCGCGTTGCCTAACCTGAATCTGAGCCTGGGCCCTAACTCTTTCGAAGGTTTGCAGGGAGACTGTGCTGGGTTTCTCCGTCGCAGCTGCCAGCTGATCCATCGTGGTGAGGCCACCTGAAATCAGTTTGGCTCTGAGGGACCCGCCGAGCCCAGCAACAAGTAGCAAATCGCTTGTTGCCAACCTGTCGTCCTCACAAAGCTCGGGGTATTCACAAATTGAGCATTCAGAGTTTGAACTGCAGTGCCATGTGAAGCCGTCTAGTTTTCTTGCCACCTCAGCATCGCCGCCTGAAGTAATGCTCTCGATTGTTCGGACGAGTTCTTCACGAGCGAGTCTTGTCGCAGGGACAATCTCGCCCTCTTCAAAATCAACGATGGTGCGACTGCCCAGAAGCAAGCCGTGCCGACTGTTCTCAGCCTTAAGCCCGAGAGAGTCAAGCCCTTCGATATATATCGCTACTTGTAGCGCATAGTCAGCCTTGGCATTTGATGCAAACTTGGCATCCCAGGCGGTGTAGCCGGAAAACTTGATGCCATCCCTCTTGCGTGCCATGAGACCACGGCTTGAAAACACAAACTCCCAGTCGTTACGAATGAGGAAATCTGGCTTACCCACGAAAACCGTCTGACCCTGCTCATGTCTCAGGCCACCCTGATAGATAACCGGGATCCCCTCACGCATAAGAGCGAGGGTTCCCTCAATGTCACCTTCGGTTTCAGGGCCACCGACTGAGCCCTCAGGGGAGAGCCGCTTCAGCTCTTCAATAAGGTTTGACTCAAAAGCTTCGCCATACTTCATGGGC